>OGZI01000224.1_pt1 | contig 82116 bp, 60 predicted proteins | sample 1576711 | NCBI WGS metagenome assembly OGZI01 (sample SAMEA3541482, study PRJEB24748) | human gut metagenome | biome: human gut; feature: human-associated habitat; material: faeces | place: China | collected 2012
GCGGGCGGTTGTTGAACTTTCGCTTATTGGCGAAAGTTCTTTGCTAAAGCACTAAAATAAACAGGAGCGTTCGTCAAAGACGAACGCTCCTGTTTTTATAAAATCCCGTATCTCATTTTATGCGTGCTGTGCTGCTCCCAATCTGCCATAAATTGCCTGAATTGGTTTATACAGCCAGATCGAAATGGACAGATCCACCATGCTGTGGATGACTGATCCGACACCTACCAGCAGGAAGATCGACACAAAAAATCCCTTGTCATAGTTTGCCTGTGGCATCGAACCATTTACATAGAATGGAAGCACAATCAGCACCTCACATACTGCGTGCAGAATACCGATACACAGCGAAAACAGTAAGGAGGATTTGACCGAAGCAATCGGTGCATAATCTCTCTTTTGCAGGTAAAGCGCTCCCACCAATGCAAAGACGACGTGGGTCAGTGCGCGCAGTACAACAGTCAGCGGGAAACCACCCAGGAAAAAGCCCAATGTAGTTCCAAGCGATACTGCTACCGCCATGGATGGAGAAATGAACATTGCGATAAATACCGCAACGTGGCTTGCAAGCGTAAAGGAAGCTGGCTCAATTACAACCTTAATTGGAGAAAACATCGGAATTACAATTCCAATGGCAATCAACATTCCGGTCAATGCCAGCTGATAGGTGTTTGTTCTGCTTCTCATAAAAAATCCTCCCTTAATTGACACAGGTTGCTCTTTTTATTGATAGGTGTCTTGACACATATCTTCACCCATTATAGCACCCCTTTTTCAGTTGTCAAGGTTTTCTTTGGATTTTTGTGTGGATTTTACAAAAGTCTATTTTTTATTCAAACTACCAGAGTCGTGTATTGACTTTCTCACAAGACTGTGGTAGTGTATAGACATAGAAACTACTCCAGTCTTGTGGGATCGATTTTAGGAAGCTACTTGAAAAAAAGTAAAAGGTTTTACCTTTGCACACTGACGTGCGGCAGCACCAAAACGGCATTCTGCCACGAACGTTTTATTTGTTTTTTTATGAAGTGTCACAGGGGTTTCACCCCCGTACCCCCACGAACTTTTTGTAAAAAGTTCGATCAAAAACTTTTGTTTTGCTCTAACGAAAAGATTCAGAAAAGGAGAAATCTTATGGACGGAAAATTATTTGACTCGGAACTGAAGGTAATGGGTGTCCTCTGGAACGAAGGCGACTGTACTGCCAAACATATCTCGGATGTACTCAAAGAAGACATCGGCTGGAACATGAACACCACCTATACCCTTATAAAACGATGTATCAAAAAAGGCGCTATCGAACGCTCGGAACCAAACTTCATGTGCCACGCTCTGGTCAAAAAGGAAGAAATTCAGGAAGAACAGACTAACGAGCTGATCGACAAAATTTATGATGGTTCGGCGGACAAGCTGTTCGCTGCCCTGCTTGGAAGGAAAAAGCTTTCCTCCGAACAGATCAAAAAGCTGCGCGATATCGTGGGAGAATTTGACGACTAATTTCCCTCAAAAATTTGCTGCATAAGGAGGCGCTTGTATGAGCCTTGTCCAAATGAGCCTGTCAGCTGCGCTGATGATTGTCGCCATCATCATTCTGCGCGCTTTGACCATTGAACGATTCCCCAAAAAGACCTTTCTGGTTCTGTGGTGGATTGCTCTGCTGCGATTGTTGATCCCGTTTTCGATTCCATCTGTCATGAGCATCTACTCATGGATTAGCCCTGATGTTCCCAAGGCTGTCCATCAGGAAGTACAGGAAATAACGGAGTCTCAATCCACATCAGAACCTGTTCTGGAAATTCCATCCGAAGTCTTGCAGAATGCTTCTCCACAAGAAGATGCTGTTTCGGTTGTGCCTGAGCAAACCCGTTTGGAAGTGGTGGAAAATTCAACCCAATTTGAAATGACGCCAATTCCTGATACTGATATTGAATATATCGAAGTAAAACCAAGCAAATCCTTTTCCGAAATCTTTTTCGATATGCTCCCGGTAATCTGGGGTGTCGGAATCGGTGTGATCGCTGCTTTCTTTGGCATCAATTACTGGAGAGGTATTCGGGAATTTCGGATGTCGCTGCCGGTGGAGAATGAGTTTGTAAATGAGTGGCTTTCTTCCCATCAGCTGCGCCGGAATATCACAATCCGCCAATACGATTGTATCCATACACCGCTGACCTACGGTATCTTCCGTCCGGTCATCCTGCTCCCAAAAGAGAGCTTGAAACAGCCCCCATCCACCTTAAATTTCATCCTTACCCATGAGTGGGTACATATCCGCCGATTTGACTGTGTGACCAAAATTCTGTTAACCGCAGCGCTGTGCATCCACTGGATGAACCCTCTGGTTTGGGTGATGTACCTGTTGTTTAACCGTGACATTGAACTTTCCTGTGACGAAACCGTTCTGCATCTTCTGGGACGAAACAAACGCTCAGATTATGCACTTGCCCTCATCGATATGGAGGAGCAGAAAAGCGGCTTTGCTTCATTTGCCAGTGGTTTTGGCAGGAACGCCATTGAAGAAAGGATTCGTGCTATTATGAAGATGAAAAAAGCATCCATTATCACCATCCTTGCCGCGGTGGTCGTAGTTGTCTGTGTCAGCATCCTGTTTGCTACCTCCGCAAAAAGTAACCCAACCGAATCCCCTTCTGCTTCTGAGGAATCTTCCTCAGACACCGTTGTGCAGAATATCTACGACCCAAATCTTTACAAGGACTATGAACCTTATGGTCTGAAATTCGATTTGGAAAACAGTAAACTCTATTTTGAAGGTAAACTAGTACGCTTTTTTGATGACCATTGGAAGGGTGACAATTTAAATACCAAAGGTATCGGATACTACGAAACTCATGGGACGGTCGATATCAAAGCAGTCCGTGACAGCAATGATCAACTGACCGGACTGCAAAAAGCGACCGAAGAAGAATTTGCTGCAAGAGAAATTCCAGAACCGACCGCAGCTGAGGTTGCAACGGTCGATAATCCAAGAGAAGTGGCTTCTGATTATCCTCTGCACAGTATGATTCAGCAAAAGGATACCGATGTCTGGACTTATCTGAAAAAGCCAATCCGCACCCTGATGGACCGCGCTACCGGAATGGTTTATTTTTCCGAAAACGGGGAAGTTAATCTAAACGTTGTCCGGAACGAGTACGGCGAAGCTCAGTCACTGGAAACTCTGTGCGATGAAGAGGTTAGACAGGAACTGTCTGAATATGCTCCTGAATATCTGTTTTCTGAAGACAAGCTTAAAACAAAGGAAGTCCTCAATTACGGGGAACCTGCTTCCTGGCTTCGAGAAGAGTATCTGTCAAACCGCCATCTCTCATTTGATAAAAATGGCAATTTCCTGTACGATGACCAGTTGGTCCGCTACTTTATTGACGGATCAAACAGTTATTTTGCCGATGACTTTTCTGGTGATCTTGACGAGTATCTGAAAAAAATCAGAGGTTATAGCTATGAGTACTATAATCCGAACGGTGTCATTGATATTTATTCCGTTCGAAAGCAAGATACACTTCTTGATATTCAGGCATTTGAGCCAGAACAAACAGCAGGATGGGCTTTTAAAACAATCCAGAGAAAACCTCTTGCCGGCGGTTTTGGGAATGAAGAACTTCAGATAATTGCCAACGAATTTGCTCCTTACAATATCACCCTCGGTCCGGACAATCGGCTTTACTTTAACGGTGAGCTGATCCGCTGCTGGGCAGATACTGCACAAGGAGACACAATCGATGCAGAGGATATCTTCTATATCAATAACTGCGGTGTTGTCGATATCCGCACTGTCTACTCTTCCTGGGAAAGAGAAGACGGAATGGTACTTCCTATTGGAAAGTTTGACCGCATCGAACTTTTTGATGCACAAAATCTGATTGAGGAAGCTGTTGAGCTCCGAAAACTTCCTTCTCAGAGCAACTGGGCTACATCCGATATCGTAAAGCAGCGTCAGCAAAAATATGCACGACTTGAACAGTTATTTGATCCGCTTGCTAGTTTTGGTGTTTCCTATAAAGCATCGGATATCATGACAGGTATCGGAAGTGTATATTATAACGGTGAACCGGTGCAGTTTTTCATTGATCCTCGCGGCGGCACCAACTACTGCTTTGCATCCAACCTCAGCGAAGGCAAGTTCAGCCTGAAAACCACCCGTGATAAAGGCAATCATATCATTGGTGTAGAACAGATTTCCAACGAAGAAGCACAGAAACTGTTCCAGCAACAGCAAGACAGCATTCTCATTCCAAACTATCAATCCCCTGTTATCAGCTCTACCCATCAGGAAGCAGGTTACAGTGGTACATCCCGCATCTATTACGCTTCTTCCGACTGCTCTGTCAGCGCCGTATCTGACGGTGTTGTCGTCAGTGCAGGCTGGAACACCAGCCGCGGATACAGCGTACAGATCGTAGATGAAAACGATATGGTCTGGGTTTACAGCCACATGGATTCTCTGGACGTCAATGCCGGTGATGTCGTTTCTACTGGAGACAAAATTGGTGTTGTTGGATATACCGGATGGGCTGAGCAAATCCAGCTTGAACTGGAACTGTGGTACGGCGGTCAGCCGATCAACCTCAACAATTTGGTATAAAGGTTGTAAAGCCCTACCTTTTGGAAAAAGGCAACCTTTTCCAAAGACAAACATAAAATCCGCAAATAGGAGGAAAAATATGGACGGAAAATTATTTGACTCGGAACTGAAGGTAATGGGTGTCCTCTGGAATGAAGGCGACTGTACTGCTAAACATATCTCGGATGTACTTAAAGAAGACATCGGCTGGAACATGAACACCACCTATACCCTCATCAAACGATGTATCAAAAAAGGTGCTATCGAACGCTCAGAACCAAATTTCATGTGCCACGCTCTGGTTAAAAAGGAAGAAATTCAGGAAGAACAGACTAACGAGCTGATCGACAAAATTTATGATGGTTCGGCGGACAAGCTGTTCGCTGCCCTGCTTGGAAGGAAAAAGCTTTCCTCCGAACAGATCAAAAAGCTGCGCGATATCGTGGGAGAATTTGACGACTAATTTCCCTCAAAAATTTGCTGCATAAGGAGGCGCTTGTATGAGCCTTGTCCAAATGAGCCTGTCAGCTGCGCTGATGATTGTCGCCATCATCATTCTGCGCGCTTTGACCATTGAACGATTCCCCAAAAAGACCTTTCTGGTTCTGTGGTGGATTGCTCTGCTGCGATTGCTGATTCCGTTTTCGATTCCTTCTGTCATGAGCTTTTATTCATGGTTCGACCCCAATCTTCCGGCTGTTATTGAGCAGTCATCAGCCGTGGAATCCACCTTTGAACCTGTTTTGGACGATTCATCGGAAACGATGGAAAATTCAACCCAATTTGAAATGACGCCGCTTCCTGATACGGATATTGAATATGTCGAAGTAAAGCCAAGCAAATCCTTTTCCGAAATCTTTTTTGATGCGCTCCCAGCAATCTGGGGTATCGGGATCGGTGTAATCGCTGCTTTCTTTGGCATCAATTACTGGAAAGGCGTTCGGGAATTCCGGATGTCGCTGCCGGTGAAGAATGAGTTTGTAAATGAATGGCTTTCTTCTCATCAGCTGCGCCGGAATATCACAATCCGCCAATATGACTGCATCCACACACCGCTGACCTACGGTATCTTCCGTCCGGTCATCCTGCTCCCAAAAGAAAGTCTGGAGCAATCCCCATCCACCTTAAATTTCATCCTTACCCATGAATGGGTTCATATCCGCCGGTTTGACTGTGTGACTAAAATCTTGCTGACTGCAGCGCTGTGCATTCATTGGATGAACCCTCTGGTTTGGGTGATGTATCTGTTGTTTAACCGTGACATCGAACTTTCCTGCGACGAAACCGTTCTGCATCTTCTGGGACGAAACAGGCGCTCAGATTATGCTCTCGCCCTCATCAACATGGAGGAGCAGAAAGGTGGCTTTGCCTCATTTGCTAGTGGTTTTGGCAGGAACGCTATTGAAGAAAGGATTCGTGCTATTATGAAGATGAAAAAAGCATCCCTCATCACTATCCTTGCAGCGGTGGTCGTAGTTGCCTGTGTCAGCATTCTGTTTGCCACCTCCGCAAAAAACAATCCAACCGAATCCCCTTCTGCTTCTGAGGAATCTTCCTCTAATCCTGTCATGAAGGGCACTGACGGTGTCTACCGCGAAATCAATCTGGAAGATTATAAACAGTATGAATCCTACGGCATGACATATAACAAAGAGAAAAACCTGTTCTATTATGAAAACAAACCGGTTCGATTTTTCTACGATTCCGGTTCTGGAAACAGCTTCACTGATTATTATGAAGGTGAGGTTGACGTGGAAGCTACTCGCGATAAAGATAACAAGCTCACCGGTCTGCACTATTCTTCTCAAGAAGATTCCGAACGAAGAACCAAGGAAATCGAACAGATGGACTCTTCGGTTACTGCTTCAGAAAATTCTGACACAATCTATTCTCCTCTTCCCAGCAGTGGATTCTCGAAAGATGATAAAACCAGCGAAAATGTACTCGCCAGTTACCAAAAATATGGTATTAGCTATAACAAAGATAATGACACCTGGTTCTATCAAAACAAGCCAGTCCGTGCTCTGCTGGACCGCTACAATGGCAACACCTTTTTCTCAGGAAACGGTGAAATTAATCTCAAGGCTATCTATGATGACAATGGTAACTTTCAGAAAATAGAAGTTCTCACTGACAAACAGATGGAACAGGAACTTTCAAGTAATTCTGTGAAAAAAAATACTTCCCTAACGGAACGCTTTGCCGAGTTAGAAAAATACGGTGTCATGTTTGTTCCATCTGAAACGGACAGCACAAAAGGTGACCTCTACTACAACGGAGAACTGGTCAAATACTTTGCCGACCCAAATCCAAGTGGAAACTTTACCTTTTTTTCTGAAACCGAGGGCAGTAATCTGACCTTGTACATCACCTATAACGAAGATGGTACACTAAAAAAACTGAACACAACAACCGAAGGCACCCTTAACCTTTACCCATACCCGGATGGACCACTTCGCATCAGTGAGTGTCAGAATCTGACAGAATACTTTGAGTCCTTTGGTCTACATCAACTTATCTTCCAGCCTTCCCCTGCTGACAGCAATTCAGGAAATCTTTACATGCGCGATGGGACCCTCGTTTCCACCTTCTACGATTACCGAGAGAATCCTTGCTTTGTTTTCCGTTCTCAGGACACCAGCGGTGACTGGTCTATTTCCTATGATGGCAGCGGATTCCATATGTCACGCGCCGGCACTTCTCCGAACCTGTTTTCTTTCAAGGATGAAGGTATCATCTATAACGAGATAAAACAGTCCTGGACCTATCACGGCAAAACAATTCACTGGGTGATTGACGGCAATTTTGCAAAATCCATTAATCCAGAAGGTGAAACTAATATCCGTGCTACCTATCAGGATGGTCTTCTCCAACCTTTAGAAGAAATTACCATCGAAGAAGCTAAGAAGTTAGCTATGGAGCTCCTAAAACCAGATACCTTTGCTTCTCCTGTCAAGGAAACAGTAAAGATAGAAGATATCGAAGGTCGTCGGCTTTACTATGCACCGGAAGGCAGCGAAGTCACCTGCTCCATTTCAGGAACTGTCTTTTATGCCGGATGGAAGGACGGATACGGTTACTGTGTTCAGATTGCTGATCCACAGGGCATTATCTGGACCTACTCTCACCTCAAAGAAACTTCCGTTAAATATGGACAAAACGTTTCTGTAGGCGACAAGATTGGCACCGTTGGACACAGTGGTTCTGCTACCGATTTTTATCTTGGTCTGGACGCTGTTTCCAATGAAGAGATGCTTGATATCTCTCAATTGCTGGCTGAGTAAACCAAAAAAGAGAAGCGCACTCTGTTTTGGGAGTGCGCTTCTCTCTAAATAAAATATCAATCAGCTTTCAACAAACAAAATTCCCTCTTTTTCCAGCTGCTCCATCACCCGATGAAAATCATCCTCATGCTGGTACTGAATGGTGTGCAGGTGGACACCATTGGTCAGGGCACACAGCGGCGGAGCTGAATTTTCTCCCAGTTTTTTTGCAAACTGGTCAGCATCATACCGCGAGAAAATTTGCAGCTGGCCCAGAATCTGCCCGTATACCGGATGTTCTACTGTGACATCCAGCACCGCACAGCCGTTATCCACTACAATATAAAGCTCCTTGAGGAGGTTGTCGTCATTGTGGCGGCAAGCAATCGTTTTGGTGTGGCTGCTGCGTTCTTTCTGTAAAACATATCCCCGTGGGGTCGCCGCGATGTTCTCTCCTGCTGCCCGCAGAAGTGCCACATCCCCGACGATAATCTGGCGGCTGACACCAAATTCCTTTGCAATTGCGGTTGCACTCAGCGGTCGGCTTTCTTCCCACAGCATGTTGAGCAGCTTTTCCCTTCTCTGCGCTGAATTCATGCCCATTTCCCCTTTCGATTGATCTGATATTTTCTATCATAACACAACCGAACCAATTCTTCCAGAGAAGAACTTTTCGTAAATTTGTGAAAAAATTTTGAACTTTGCAATTTAAGTGTTGCTTTTTAGCCTTTTCAGGCGTTATATGTTCAGAAAGAAAAAACACATTTCTTTTGCCACTTCCCTTTTTTATAGATTCACCACGCCAAAAAAGCACAGCTCTCGCTGTGCTTTTTTGGGCAGGCTGAGCCTGCACGCTGTTTCGCGCTTTGGTTTTGTACAAAATAATAGTTCCAACACACGGCAATCGTTCGTGTTAACACACTCGCTCTTTGTACTTTCTGAGAAAGTACAAAATCAGTCCGCCTACGGCGCAAAACAGAAGTTTTTTGTAGTTGAAACCTAGTTTCAACTGACTTTTCGTACACAAAAGTTTGTGGGTTTCCAAAGGGCAAAGCCCTTGGCACACCGCAGTGTGCGGAACCTTGTGCAAAAAAAGAAAGCCTCCTCGTCTAAACTCCCGTTATTTTGCATAGGATAGGATACCATTTTGTCGGCAGGCATCCGCTTTCCTGTCAAGATTTTCTGCAAATAAAAGTAGTTTTTTGTTTAATCTGTACAGGTATCTTTCGGAGAATTCTACACCGTCATCGTATAAAATCTACATTTTTATATTGAAAATCGGGAATGAAATTGTTATACTTGAATAGTACCCCATTGATAAATGGGACTCGTTACAAAACGAAACTCGTTGTGTAATGACTCATCCGATGACAAAGCTCTCATCTGATGAGAACCCTGCATAAGACAGGGCCCCGCCATAGGGCGGAATACCGTAAAACGGTGAACTTGAAAGGGGCGATACTTTATGAGACAATATCTGGCAGGAAGGATTCGAAACATTGCATTGACCGGACACAGCGGTTCGGGAAAAACTTCGCTTACCGAGGCTCTGCTGTTTAAAGCAGGCGCGACTGATAGATTGGGAAAAGTAGCAGACGGAAACACAGTTAGCGACTATGATCCGGAAGAAATTAAGAGACAGGTATCTGTTTCCACTTCGATTGCTCCTTTTGCATGGGGCAGCACCAAGATCAACCTGATCGACACCCCAGGATTGTTTGACTTTGCCGGCGAAACTGTACAGGGCGTACGCGCTGCAGAAAGCCTGCTGATCTGTGTATCGGGCAAATCCGGTGTGGATGTCGGCACAGAAAAAGCGTACAAGATGGCAAAAGACGCTTCCAAAGCTACCATGTTCTTTGTCAGCAAGCTCGACGCTGACCATGCTGATTTCTATAAAGTTTTTGAAGAATTGAAAGCTACCTTCGGTCCGACAGTATGTCCGATCGTTGTTCCATATGTAGAAGACCGTGAAGTAAAATCCTACATCAACCTTATCGACATGAAAGCTTACACCTACGATGAAAAGGGCGAGCCTCATGAGGTTGAGATGCCTGACTTTGGCCATCGTCTGGACGGTCTTACCGCAGCTGTTTCCGAAGCAGTTGCTGAAACAGATGAAGCTCTGTTTGAAAAATACTTCTCCGGTGAACAGTTTACCCGTGATGAAATCATCCGCGGCGTACATACCGGTGTAACCAATGGTTCCATCTCTCCAGTTCTGTGTGGCTGCACTACAAATCTCCAGGCAATTGATATGCTGCTCGACGGTATCGTTGACCTGCTGCCATCCCCATGGGAAAAAGGCGGAGAGGTTGCTGTTGATGCTGACGGCGAACCAGTGGAAGTTGTCTGCACCGACGAAGCTCCTCTGGCAGCTTATGTATTCAAGACCATTGCTGACCCATTCATCGGCAAACTTTCCTACATCAAGGTTATCTCCGGTAAACTTTCCGCAGATATGACACCAATCAACTCCAGAACCGGTCAGCCGGAACGTCTGGGTAAGATCATCTATGTCCGCGGCAAGAAACAGGAAGATACCGCTTACATCACCGCTGGTGATATCGGCGCAGTTACCAAACTGGCTGCTACCGAAACCGGTGATGCACTGTGCGATCCAAAGAAAGTTCTGAACTTTGATCCGATCAACTTCCCGAAACCATGCCTGCAGATGGCAATTAAGACCGAAGCAAAAGGTGACGAATCCAAGATTGCTTCCGGTTTACAGCGTCTGATGGAAGAAGACCCAACCATCGCTTATGAAAACAACGCAGAAACCCACCAGCAGCTGGTATCCGGTTTAGGTGAACAGCATCTGGATGTTCTGGTTTCCAAACTGAAAAATAAATTCGGCGTATCGGTTTCTCTGGAAGTTCCAAGAGTTGCTTACCGCGAAACCATCCGCAAGAAAGTTAAAGTACAGGGCAAACACAAGAAACAGTCCGGTGGTCATGGTCAGTTCGGTGACGTATGGATCGAATTTGAGCCAACCGTTGGCGACGGCCTTGTATTCGAAGAAAAGGTATTCGGCGGTGCTGTTCCGAAATCCTTCTTCCCAGCAGTTGAAAAAGGTCTTCAGGACTGCGTAAAACACGGTGTTCTGGCAGGATATCCAGTTGTTGGACTGAAAGCTACTCTGGTTGACGGTTCCTACCATCCGGTAGACTCCTCCGAAATGTCCTTCAAGATGGCAGCATCCATCGCATACAAGAACGGTATGCCAGAAGCTTCTCCGGTTCTGCTCGAGCCAATCGGCAACCTGAAAGTTTATGTTCCGGATTCCAACACCGGTGATATTATCGGCGACCTGAACAAACGCCGCGGCAGAGTTCTTGGTATGAACCCATCCGCAGACGGCTTGCAGGAAATCGAAGCAGACGTTCCAATGAGCGAAATGAGCGACTTTGCAACCGCAATCCGTTCGATGACCCAGGGACGCGGCTACTTCACCTTTGATTTCGCTCGCTATGAACAGCTTCCTTCCAACCTCGAAGCAAAGGTTATCGAAGAAGCAAAGAAATTTGCAGGCGAAGAGTAATTTTGACACAATCGAATCCTTCTTAAAGTTAAGGGGTTTCCGTTTCCGAAAGGGGATGGAGACCCCTTCTTTTCTTTACTAAAAGAAAAGAAGGACAAAAGAAAAGTGTTCGCCTACGGCGCAAGGACGGCTGGTTGCTTAAAAATAAAGTTTTTGCACGAGCTTTTTACAAAAAGCTCGTGGTGTCCAGAGGCAACGCCTTTGGTCGCACGCCGCAGCGTGCGAAACTCTTTATCGTTCAGGCGCTCATTGGGAGAGCTCGAGAACCTTTTTGCAAGAGAAAAGGTTCTCGAAAACCGATTGAGAGTAGAGTGCAACCTCAAAAATTATCCGGTGGATGATTTTTGACGGCACCAGCTTGAATCTGGTGCTTGCTGATCTTGCACTCTGTTAGAATCTATGTTACCCTAAAGAAAAAGAGCAATCGTGACCTCGGAGAGGAGAATTTTGATGGAAAAACTCAAATCTTTCATCGTTATCTGCCCGCTTTTGATCTACCTTATCCTGATTATACCCTTTTTGACGGGAGAGGTACCCCCACGATTTATACTGGCATTGATAATTCCTGTGTGGCTCATAATTGTATTCGATCATTTCCAGCAATGGCGTACCGGGCACAGCTGTTTTGTTCTCTTTCAGCTGGCAATAGAAATTTTATACTTTATCCTTCTCCTATCACTGATTTTAAACCACTCGGCAGAATTTTACGACCTTCCTTCCTATGACTATTTTTGTGTACTGACTCCACTTCTCTGTTCTTTCGGACAGATTGAGGAAATCCGTGTCAGGAAAATGTCGTCACAAAAAATATGTTTTCAGGTCGTTATCCTGATTGGTTATGTGCTGTTATTCTTCCTTTCCCTTTCCAACATAGTATTTTAAAAAGGTCTTTCCCCCGCAGAAGCGGGGGATTTTTATTTTTGCGTGTCACAAGGGTGTTTTGCTCGTTGCGGTGAGCAACCAAAGACTTTGTCTTTGGCGCACTCCCGTGCGGCAGCGTTGGCAAGGGATTGTGCCACTGTCCGTTTATTTTTTGTTTGTTATGTGTCACAGGGGTTTCACCCCCGTACCCCCACCACCTTTTGGGTAAAAGGAGGGCAAATTTAGAATTTGCCCCGACGAAAACTTTTGTTTTCGCTCCATCGAAATTTTTTAGTCCACCTTTTTCACCCGGCACGCACAAACCGTAATATCGTCATCATGGTTATCGTTGCGGCGCAGACGTGCGGTCGAAGCGATATCATCGCACAGTGCCTGTAAGTTTCCATCTACCGGGAAATGCTCCACCACCGAGCTGATCCAGTCTGTTCCACAAGCAGTTGCTCCGTCCGATACCATCACAACCATATCCCCGTCACCTAACCGCACACTGCTCTTTTCAAAATCCACCGCTGTCAAAATTCCGGCAGGAAGCGAGGTCGATTCCACCAATCCACACCGCTTTGAACGGCGCAGGAAGGTCGGCGCTGCCCCTGCCTTATAAAACCACGCCTGACCGGTGTAGAGGTTCACCGCGGTGATGTCGATAGTGGAAAGCGATTCCTCACCGGATTTTACCAGCAACGCAGAATTTACGATTTTAAGTGCAGCCTGATATCCTACTCCGGCATCGATCAGCTTTTGCAACAGCGATACTGTCATGTTGGAATCCACCGCAGCAGCAGTACCGCTTCCCATTCCGTCCGACAAAATGATATGCGCCACCGAGCGCCGGTCGGTAAAGCTTTGGTAAGCATCTCCACACATCCGGTATCCCTGACAGATATGCTGGCTGGCTGCAAATTCTGCCTCAAACTGTGCCTTCTCCTGAAAGCACAGACGGATCACCGTTTCTTCCTCCCCAGACTTAAGCTTTATGTTCATCTGCGTTTTCTGCGGCAGGTCAAACTCGCAATCACACACTCTGGAGATCTCCTGTGTCATCCGCTCCAGGTCTAGACGGGCAGCCCGGAAGGGTTCAAAATCCATCTGCAAGAAGATGCGGTCCTCCTCATCCCGATAGCAGTCCACCCGTTTGAAACGGTAACGGCTTTCCTCCAGATAGTCTTTTACCTGCACCACCATCTGTTCCTCATAGCTTGAGATTCCGCACAGTTCCTCGCTGAGCCCTCCCAGAAGCTGGGCAAGGCCTTCAAACTGATCGGTCACCACCGAGCGCACCCGTGCCACCTTGCGGCTCATACCCTCTTTGGCGGTCAGCTCCTGATATCCTGCATTGATCTGTCGGCTGAGCTGTTCGCGCTTGGTACAGCGCGCTGAAAGCGGATAGATAAAATCCTCCGCACACACACTTCCATTCTGGCGCAGAACCGTGGTCAGGTGGTTAAATACATTGACTGTATCCCCGTACTCTTGCTGCCAGCAACGGGTCTTTAGCCCGCATTTTAAGCAGACATTGTCCACTGCCTCGTCGTACACCTGTTCCAGGCTTCCCGATCTTGCTCGGTCCAGCTTCTGCGAAACTGCTTGGGTGGTCGCTGCAATCTCCCGCAGTGCCTGAGAAGCATCATCCAGACGTTCGAGCATCAGCTGACGCACCCCTCTGCCGCTGTTCTCCATCGGCTGACGAAAAACGCGGGTTTTCAGCGCGGTCATCACATTTTCCGGCAGCAGTGCAACGCTCACAGCTGTGATAAACGCCTCATATAAAAGCGGCATGACTGGCGGAGATGCCGTAATAACACTGAGTGCTCCAAAGGTCACGGCGTAACCTCCTGCACAGATCCATCTCCCCAGTCCGGAAAATACTCCTGCTGCAAGTCCTGCCAGCGCATAGATCCCCAGAAGCTGCATTTTGGGGAACAGTGCAACGCTCACCGCCGTTCCACATACAATGCCCGCTACCGCTCCCCAGCGCTCCCCGCCGACCAGCGCACACAACAGCACCGCTATCGACGCGAGCAATCTTCCAAACGAGATTCCCCCAAAGGTAATGTTGCTCAACGAAACAATCAGCATGGAACTGGTCAGCACTACGCTGATAAAATCCGCTCGCTTTAAGGTAAACATTCCCTGCCCCAACGAGAAAGCGTGCAGACTTCTGGTCAAAAAGTATGCACAAGCTCCGGCAAGAATCGCCTCAGAAAAGGACATCACCACACTGTACAGATCAAACGGGGATGCCAGCAGCACTGCAAGTGACGGAAGCAGAATTCCGGCAAAAGCCAGAAGGGGCGCTGCAGCTGGCTTATAAGGCATCAGCAGAGACAGCCTTCCTCCTTCTTCCTTCGATGGCTGAAACACCCGACGCACTGCCGTAATAATCACCACCGCTGCAGCATATTTTATGGTAAAGGTGTGGGTCCCACCAAGCTGGGAAAGATTGGAGAGCAGAAGGCTGCCTGCTGCTGCACCAAATGCAGTCGGAAGCAGGTGGCTTTGCGGAACTGCCGCGCACAAAGCAGCACCAAAAGGCGAGATCTCCATCATCATATTGCCCAGTCCCACCACAAATCCGAACAGCACCCACAAAACAGCCTTTGCTGCTTCCATCTGATTGCACACAGCCTGCCAAAGCTGTTCTTTCCATCCTACTCTTACAAAGTCTGTTCTGTTTTTCATGATGACATCCTCCTTGATTGCTTTTCATTGCCGTTTTGGGCAGATAAATACGACTGACAGATTCCTTTTGGGAAATTTTCCCTTACGATGAATAAAAGGATATCACAGCGCATAGGAATAGATTGTCGTTTGTACTGGCGTAATCCAATCGAATCGTGCCTGTTTGTGGATTCTTCGGACAGGCTTTTCCTCTTGGCTACAGCGTTTTGGAAAAGCCTGCAATCCTTTGTTTTTTCCCTGATTGTTTGCGATTTCCCAGTCATTTCTGCCCTCAATTTTCAGCAGTCGATCGGCTGCGGGGAGTATTGACAATTTATCCGGCATGGAGTATCATAAAAACAATTTCATAGACAAACCGATGAATAAGAAGAGTAAAAACAGCAAAAGCTGTCTGTCAGAGAGCTGCCGCAGGTGAAAATGCAGTGTCAGTGGCTGTTTTGAATGGACTTATGAGGGCGGCCCGAACAAACCTTCGTTTTAGTAGGCGTCGACGGAATCTGCACCGTTATCACAGCAGAGAAGATTCGGAACCTTGTTCCTGATCCTTAGAGTGGGTTTAACAAAACCAATTTGGGTGGCACCACAGGAGAAAGCTCTTGTCCCTGTTTTCCGACAGAATACTGTCCGGAAGACGGGGATTTTTTGTTTGCACGAAAACCAAAGGCTTCACGCCGAAGGTGAACAAAAAGTTTTGTCAACTTTTTCAAAAGTTGTCCAGTCCAGAGTGAAACTCTGGTCGCTCGTCGCAACGAGCGAAACATCTCAAACAATATAAAAAAATAAAAATCGATAGAGTCTGGATGCCGTTTCGATGCTGCCGCACGTCAGTGCGCATCTGCACAAATATGTGCAGATGTAAACTGGAACTAGTTTCTGACTAAGTCTGCCTGCATTCGCAGACAGGGTACTACCGTACCAAATCGCTGATTTTACTCTGTGCCCCGAACGATTTTTATATTTTTTATTGTTAAATGTCACAGGGGCGTTGCCCCCGTACCCCCACGAGCTTTTTGTAAAAAGCTCGACCAAAAACTTCTATTTGCCTTCACCGCAAAATCATCCATTTACAAAAACTTTGATTCATTTGATACAATCAGGAGGTCACAATCATGGAAAACACGAATCCAAATACTACCCCAAAACCAGAACGTAAACCGGTCATCTTCTCCGGTATCCAACCAACCAGCGGTGCCTTCACCCTCGGCAACTACCTCGGAGCAGTCAAAAACTGGGGCAAACTGCAGGACGAATATAACTGCGCTTACTGCATCGTAAACCAGCATGCAATCACCATCCGTCAGGACCCACAAGCCCTCAAGAAAAATACCCTCTCTGCTTACGCTCTGATGCTTGCCTGTGGCATTGACCCGAAAAAGAGCATCGCTTTCATCCAGAGCCACGTTAAGACCCATGCAGAACTGGCTTGGGTTTTAAACTGCTACACTCAGTTCGGCGAACTTTCCCGTATGACCCAGTTTAAGGACAAATCCGCGAAACACGCTGACAATATCAATGCTGGACTGTTCACCTATCCTTCCCTGATGGCAGCAGATATCCTGCTGTATCAGACCGATCTTGTTCCTGTTGGCGCTGACCAGAAACAGCATCTGGAACTGACCCGCGACATTGCAAACCGCTTTAACGGTCTGTACGGCAACGTATTCCGAGTTCCAGAAGCATACATTCCAAAGACTTCCGCAAGAATCATGTCTTTGGCTGACCCAACCAAGAAGATGTCCAAATCCGATGAAAATGTCAAAGCAACCATCTTCCTGCTCGACCCACCGGAAACCATCATCAAAAAATTCAAGAGCGCTGTTACTGACTCCGAGGCAGAGGTCGTTTACCGCGAAGGCAAAGACGGCATCAACAACCTGATGTCCATCTACAGCTCGATTACCGGCAAGAGCTTCGAAGAAATTCAGAACGACTTTGCTGGCAAAGGCTACGGTGACTTTAAACTTGCAGTCGGTGAAGCTGTTGCTGACGAACTGCGCCCGATTCAGGAAGAATACAACCGCCTGATGAACGACAAAGCATATCTGGAAGCATGCTACAAAGAAGGTGCAGAAAAAGCATTGATGATTTCTCAGCGCACCCTCGATAAAGTTTACAAGAAGATCGGCTTTTTGCCAGCAGCAAAATAGGCAGAGGGAGACATCATGACCGAGAAATTATATGATCTAAACAGCTATGTAACCGAATGTGATGCCGAGGTTCTCTCCTGCGAAAAGGCAAAAAAGAATGGAATCGAAGGCTTTGCAGTTTCCCTTTCCCAGACCTGCTTCTTCCCGGAAGGAGGCGGTCAGCCGGCAGACATCGGAACCATCACCGCAGGAAATGAATCTGTGCGCGTACTCTACACCTATGAACAGGGAGAGGATGTGCTCCACCTGTGCGACAAACCACTGGAGGTTGGCATTCAGGTTCATGCTGCTATCGACTTTGCTCCCCGATTTGCCAATATGCAGATCCACAGCGGCGAACACATCCTTTCTGGTGTCATCTTAAAAGAGATGGGGCTGCACAACGTAGGATTCCACATGGGACACGAGTTTAACACCATCGACCTTGACGGTGAAATCACACCACAACAGGCGCGCAAACTGGAAGCAAAGGTAAACGCGATTATCTGCGAAAACCGCCCGGTTTTTGTAAGTTATCCTGACAAGGAAACCTTACCGACCATTCCGCTGCGCAAAAAGCCGGAGGTGGAAAACCTTCGCGTGGTCGAAGTAAAAGACTGCGACTTGTGTGGTTGCTGCGGCACCCACGTTGCTCATACCGGAGAAATCGGACTGCTAAAAATTCTGGATGTTCAGCGCTACAAAGGCGGCACAAGGGTTACTTTCCTGTGCGGCGCGGCAGCACTTGCCGACTGCGCAGACAAGTGCCAGAGCCTTAAGGATATCTGTGTTTCTCTCTCCTGCAAGCCACAGGAAGCTTTTTCCAACGTAGAAAAATTAAAGGCAGAGCTTGCTGAAAAGAAACAGGCACTTGCAGCCAAAAACCGTCAGTTGTTCTCTCTCCTTGCAAAACAGCTGTGTGAAAATGCGGAATCGTTTGGTTCGGACAAGCTGGTATTTTTAATGGACAACACCCTCTCCACTGACGACCTGAAAGCCTTCGCTGCACAGATCGCTGCAAATGAAAAGACGATCGGCGCGCTGTTCTCCCAGCAGAACGACACCATTTCCTATGCGCTGTGCCGCGCAAAGGATGCTGACTGCGATCTTCGTGCCTTAAGCCAGCACCTGAACAAATCCTTAAACGGCAAAGGCGGCGGCAATCAGGAACTGTGCTGTGGTAAACTGCCGGTTCATCCTGAGGAAAAAATCCATCAAACAATAACAGAATTTCTTCTGTAAGCAATAAAAAAGAGAGCCTTAAAAGGCTCTCTTTTTTCTGTTAACTCCACAGTGATTTTTGATACTCTCCTTCTCCTGAATCGATTAACTGTGCTCTTTCCGCCTCTATCAGGAAGGTATCATATCTTCTTCCACCTCCGCCATTTCCATTGCTGGAAAGGTAGTCATATCCATAATTTATGTTAATGATTCCGTTTTCCCTCAGCCAGATATCACACACCTTCCAGTGAGCCGGAATCTCTTCTCCATCAATCTGAACAAATCCCTGTGGAAATTGTTGCTGATTCCATTGGGCCAACCTTTGCTCCACCTGTTTTTGCAGTCCGTCAAAATCGGCAAGCTGTTCCCAGCCCAATTGCTGTGCACTGTATTCTGCAAACTGCGTTCCATCCCAGTAAAACCAGTACGGTTTTATCATGCGTCCTCCCCATACTATTTTCTGCTCCGCTACAGAATAGCCCACATCCAAATCACTTGCCATCCCGACAAAACTGCCGTCTTCCTGCTGAAAGAAATCTGATACTTTACCAATTTTCTGCTCAACTGGTACACCGTCACAAACTGTATAAACTACACTGCGGGCTGTGTCCGATTCCCCCGCTACACAAAAAGTCCCGTCCAAAAGCTCATATACCCGCAGATTCTGCTGTGCTGGACTATACTCGACAAAATTTTCCTCCTGAACCAGAGGGATTTCTCCTCCATCCCCAGCAAACCAGAGTTTTAACATTTTTCCTTCCCAGCGCAGCTGAAAGGTTTCTTCTGTCCCATTCCTATCAAAATCCTTCGTGACCGATTCAAACACCTCTGCCTGTTGTTCCTGTAAAACTTCGGAAGATACTGCCTGTTCTTTTGTCATTTTACCTTTCCCTGCACAGCTGCAAAAGCACAGACAGACAACCAAAATCAAAAGGATCTTTCTCATCTTTTTCCCTCCTTTTTGTCTAACTTTATTATTTCTCCTTTTATTTCTTTTTGTCAATCCTTTCTTCTACAAAAGAAAAAGCTCCCGACAGCGGTCTTGCAGACCGCGCAGAAGCTTTTGTACTTTATTCGGATTTTACCCAGATCAATCAATCTGGTTTTCGGGCAATAGTGTAGATTTCAACTTTGCCATCCACCCATAATGTATGCGTTAAATAAAGCACAACTCCATCATAGGGCGCATGATAGCAGGAAAGCTCATTTCCCCAGTAATCTCGGATAACACCAATTTGCTGTCCAGCTTTTACAAATTCTCCTTCTCTGACTTGCGGATACCAAAGTCCTTCCGACTGCGGCATCTGATAAATCAGGTCGGTGACCTCATTTGGATGCTCTTTTTGTTCGGGAGCAGAATCCACAACTCCCAGATGTGCCAGAATCCGTAGTACATCGTCCACATCCTCCTGAACCTGCTGTTGTGTCCACATTCCCTGACAGCCGCGTTCAATCAAAATCGATGGAATCCCCATCAGACCGGCACAGTTATATGCGCCGCTGACCGCTTGGGACTGCACCATATAAGGAACACTCACCAGCTTTGCCATCCTGCGGGAATGTTGTGTTGTCTGCTCTGTTCCGGCACCGGCATAGTAAACATATGGCGTCAGGCTCTCAAACATCTCCCCGCAGTGCAGGTCGATATAAGCGTCCAGTTTGGGATAAAGCTGCTGTGTCAAAAAGTATGCCAGTCTCTGTGTCAGGCTTCCATCCGGTTTTCCGGGAAACTCCCGATTGAGATTGCACCCATCCTGCGGAACAATTGAAGGAGTTCTTGCTTCAAATCCAAAGCGATTAACCGGGTGCAGGAGCAAGACGGTTCCACAGACCTGTTCCGGCTTTAGCTTCTGGGACAGCTCGATTGCTGCCTGTATTCCAACATACTCACAACTGTGGATTCCTCCGGTAATCAATACTGTCTTGCCGGAACGATTTCCGCAAATCAGCGTTGCTGGAATCGAAAATCCCGCCTGTTCGATCTGCCACTCGGTACAGACCTTTTCGCCCCTTTTTGCAGAAAGGGTTCCAAATGTCATATCTGGCTGCATAACATCCTCCTTAAAGTCTTTTGCGTTCAGTTTATCGACTTTAAGATCTGATGTCAAGCAAGGAAGCACTTTATCAGTTAGCTTTTGCTAACATTAATTTTGCCGCACAACACCCAACAGCACCATATCCCACAGCTCTCCGGCTGCCTCCATCAGCGAATGAACGTCCGAAATCCGCTGTTCTCTTCGGTACTGTTCCACCAGTTTCCAGAATACCGATTCCATTGCTTCCAGATAAATCGAAACATTTTCTTTCTTCAGATTTTCTCTCAGCTCTATCTTCCCGATGGTGCGGTGAAGAAACTGGCGGTTGAGCGCTTCAATCGGTCCGCGGATCTCCTCGATCTTTTCAAAAAGGTGCGGTGGTGTGCGCAGCAGCGCATTTTCAAAGATGTTTTTAAATGGAGGATGCTCTCCGAAAAAGCTTTCCCGCAGCATCCAAAATTCCTTGAGGGCATGCAGTGCGTCCTTTTTCTCCAGCTCCGCCATGTTTTCTTCCAGATACTGCTGCATCATCTGGTACATGTTCTGCACACACAGCAAAAACAGATCGTCCTTACCGCTGTAATAATGGTACATCATTCCCTTGGAAATTCCATGTCTGGTGCAGATATTTTCCATTGTCACCTTGTCATATCCAGACGCGGAAAATTCGGTAATCGCTGCCTGCAAAATTTTTTCCTTGCTCTTTTTCTGGCGTTCCTGTTGTTTCATATTATTCCTTCTCTGCCTTGTTCAGCTCCCCTGCCCATTCAAAGCCTTTCTTTGCTATAAACACAGCGATGATTTCGTTGATAACCGCCGCTGCTGCAATGGTTCCCTGGATAATCTGCGCACATTCCGGTGCCGGTGTGCTCAGAACTGAAACAGCAATTCCGGTAAAGACAAGCGATACACCGGAATGTGGAAGCAGGGTAAAGCCCAGATATTTTTTGACTGTCTTGGGTGCATGGGTGATACTTGCCCCAAAATAAGCACCGCAATATTTTCCAATCGCACGAAATACGATATAAATAAGTGTATAAATTCCTGCGTTAAAAATCAAGTGGTAATCCAGCGGTGCACCCAGATTCAAAATCACGACAATGAGCGAAACGCCGATAATCGAATGCATTGTTTTCATGATTTCGCCCAGCTGTTCCTGCGAAATCATATTGGCAAAAATGGTAGAAAATCCCATTCCCAAGAGCATAAAGTTTAAAACAGGGGTCGGCAGTACCATCTCATTTAAGATCAGCCCGATTCCCGACGAAACCAGAATCATCCCGATCAGAATAAGCAAAGATGCTTTTTGTGTCTGCGCCCTTTGCAGCATTTTTCCTGTAACAAAGCCGGTTGCCATTCCAATCAGTACCGGAAGGAAAACCAAAAACATTATGGCAAAAATCGGGATCTCTTTGGTCGAGATATTCGCCGCTACTATTGCGATGACACAGAAAAAGATAAGCGCTCCAACCAGATCATCCAACGCTGCCATTGGAATCAAGGTTCGTGTAACCGGTCCTGAAGTCTTCATATCACTGACAATGGAGAGGGACGGCGCAGGTGCGGTCGCAAGCGCAATTCCTCCAAACAAAAACGCAAGATATACCGGAATCTGGGAAACCCAGAAAATAATACCAAACACAATGCTGACTACCAGAAAGGTTCCCACCGATTCGGTAATGGTTGTCACAATGATCTGTTTGCCTGCTTTTTTAAGCTTGCTCCAAATAAGCTCGGTTCCAATCATCAAACCGACGGTACATTCCAAAATACTTTCCAGCACATCAAACCATCCGCTGTCCAGCACATTGTTGTTGAGAAGCCCCAGCGCGTGCGGCCCTAAAACCATTCCTGTAATCAACCAACCCAAAATGGATGGGAGACGCAGACGTGAAATCAGTTTTCCTGCAAAAAATGCAACAATAACCGCTATCAATAATCGCAATACATCCAGCATAACCATATTATCTTCTCCTTTTTAATAATAGACGATTTCGTCTACTTTTTATTATAGCAATATTAGACGGTATCGTCTATATCTTTTTTGTAAATTCTTTGCTGGATACCGAACAAAAAAGGAAGGGCAAATGCCCTTCCTTTTTTCTCTTGTTTTATCTTGTCAACAGTTCTTTAAGCTGCTGCACCGTATCCACCACAAAGGTAGCTCCGGCCTGTTGCAATTCGCCTTCTGCCGCATAACCATAAGCGACACCAATGCTGTCCAGGTGGTGTGCTTTCGCTCCCTGCACATCAAAATACCGGTCCCCGATCATCACCATCTGACCGGAAGATACTTGGCCTTTTGGGTCCAGCTGTCGCAGTGCTTCCTGCACTACCTCTTCTTTTTTGGCACGGCTTCCATCCAATTCACTTCCGACCACCACATCAAAATACTGTACCACATCAAAATGCTCCAGAATTTTTTTGACAAACACGGTCGGTTTACTGGATGCTACGGCAAGGCGGCAACCGCCTTCCTTAAGCGTTTTCAGCAGGTCTGCCATCCCATCATAGATTTCATTTTCATACAATCCGACTGTCTGGAATCGTTCCCGATATTTCGCAACTGCCTGCTTTGCCGTTTCAGCATCCATATGATAAAACTGCTCAAAGCTGTCCTGAAGCGGCGGACCAATAAACGGTTCCAGCTTATCATTGTCCGGTTCATGGATGCCAAAATGCTCCAGCGCATATTGAACGCAGGTGGTAATCCCGACTTTTGGATCGGTGATGGTACCGTCTAAATCAAACAGCAAATATTGATAGCGCATGTTATCTTGTCTCCCCACAATACAAATTCTGATATTCTTCCCTTGTCATCGAATAGCCGACATCGTCCAAAAGGCTTCCGTCATAGCGTAAAAACGCCTTCCTTAAGACACCTTCCCGATGAAATCCCAGTTTTTCGATCACCCTGGCACTTCGCTGATTATAGGAAAAGTGGCTGATGGTCACCATCTCAAGCCCTAAATCCTCAAAGGCATGGCGCAGCACCTCTTTTGCCGCCTCGGTCATCAGTCCCTGTCCCCAGTATGCTTTGGAGAGAACATACCCCATCATACGGCACTGGTTAAAGTTTCTGCGGCGCTTGCTGTCACGATGCAGACCGATGGAACCAATCACTTTGCCGCTTTGCTTTTCGCAGATTGCCCAGACTTCCCGCTCTTCGATAAAATGATGGAGAATATCGCGGCTTTCCTCTATGCTTTCGTGCGGCTTCCAGCCTGCATGGATTCCGGTATCAGGGTCTTTGCAGTATTCATAAAAATCTGACAGATCCTCCATCGTAAAGGCGCGCAGAACCAGACGATTGGTGGAAAGTGTCTTCTTTTCTTCCTGACCTTTTCTCTGGAAATATTCTTCCCTCGTCATCGAGCAGTCGATATTGTCGGTAATGGTGCCGTCAGCGCACTCATACGCTCCCCGCATGAAAATCTCTTCGGTAAACCCAAGCTTTTGCAGAACCCGTCCGCTGGCTGGATTGGTGGAAAAATATCCTGCGCTGATAACCAGCAATCCAAGCTCCTCAAATCCGTAGCGCAGCAGTTCTTCTCCCAATTCGGTAGCAAGACCTTTCCCCCAGCATTCTTTGGAAAAGAGATAACCAATCATCCTTGCTTCGTTCATCTTCATGCGGCGCAGCGGATCTCCGTCCATCCATGCAGCTCCAATCACCCGATGAGTGGTACGGTCGCAGACAGCCCACATCGTCGAACATTTGCTGTACTGTTCCAGCGTGTTTTTACTCTCCTCAAGATCTTTACTCACCGAAAAGCCTGCCGGAAGCATAACCTCTCTCTGGCTGCACAGTGCATGGAAGTCATCCAGATCTTCCATGCAAAAAGAACGCAGTTCCATCCTGCGGGTCAAAAGTGTTTTCAGTTGCTGTTTTTCTTCTGCCATTCTTCATACTCCTTCCTGCTGATCGAATAACACATCACGTCCAAAAGCGCACTGTCAAACCGCTCAGTGGCATCGCGCAGCGTTCCTTCCCAGACAAATCCCATCTTTTCCATCACTCTGCCGCTGCGCTGGTTATAGGAGAATCGGTAGGTGCTCACAAGTTCAAGGGAAAGCTCCTCAAAAGCATACCGCAGTACCTCCTGTACTGCCTCGGTCATCAACCCCTGTCCCCACTCCGGTTTTGCCAGCAGGTATCCCAGTACCCGGCATCGCTCAAAACTTCGTTTCCGGCGAAAATCCGGTTCCAGCCAGACCATGCCGATATTTTTCCCACTTTCCTTTTTGCAGATTGCCCATGTTTTGTCCTCGCTGATTCTTTTTCTCAGTTCTTCGGCGCTTTGCTCCCTGTCTTGATGCGCCTCTCTGCCGCCATGAATTCCCACATCCGGGTCACTGCAATAGGAATAAAAATCGTCCAGATCTTCCATTACAAACCCACGCAAGATCAGGCGTGGGGTCTCCAGCTGCTTCATCTGTTTCCCTCCATTTCTATCCGGATAAATTTTTTTCAGTATACTACAAATCCCCCTATGGATGCAAGAAAAGGCGGGGGAATCCAGATTCCCTCGCCTTTTTGTCATACAGCTTATTTGGTGTAGTTATCAAAGTATCCCTGAATCAGGATGATTGGGGTACCCTTGTCGCCAGAACCGGAAGTCAGGTCAGCCAGAGAGCCGATCAGGTCGGTCAGTCTTCTTGGGGTTGTACCCTGAGATACCATCTGACCTTTCAGGTCAGCATCCTTGTTGCGGATGTAGTCGGAGATTGCTTCCTTGAGTGCATCACCGCTTAAAGAAGCAAAGTTATTGTCTGCAAGATATTTGAGTTTTACCTCGTTTGGTGTACCTTCCAGACCTGGTGTGTAAGCTGGGGAAACAACCGGGTCAGCCAGTTCCCAGATCTTTCCGACTGGATCTTTGAACGCACCGTCACCGTAAACCATAACTTCGATGTTCTTGCCGGTTTTTTCCTTCATCAGTGCTGCTACTTCCGAAACGAAAACATCACAGTCTTTTGGGAAGAGTTTTACGGTTTCTTCGGTTGCCTTGTTGGAACCGAGCAGACCATAGTTTGGATTAAAGCCGCTGCCGTTTACCGACTCGGTCATGATGTCGTCCAGTCCCAGAACAACCGAAGCACCTGCTTTTTTCAGGATGCGTTTGGTGCGGTTTCTGGTGTGAATGTCACAGCAGAGAACCTTGTCTGTGTAGTCCAGGATAGTCTTTGGATTGTTGGAGAGGATGATCTCAACCTCAGCGCCGCTCTCACGGATGAGCTCGGAATAGAACTCAATGTAGTCCACACCAGTAAATGGGTGCAGAACGCGGCCGAACAGCTCACGATACTTTTCTTCGGTCAGAACGTCGCTCCATGGGTTTACACCCTTTTCATCCAGCAGATCTTCGTCGATCAGATGGTTGCCTACTTCGTCAGCAGGGAAGCTGAGCATCAGGACAACCTTCTTTGCACCTCTTGCAATCCCTTTTAAGCAAACAGAGAAACGGTTACGGCTGAGAATTGGGAAGATGACACCGATGGTCTCTCCACCCAGTTTTGCTTTTACGTCTGCTGCGATGTCGTTGATATGTGCATAGTTTCCCTGTGCGCGGGCAACAACTGCCTCGGTAACTGCTACAACGTCGCGGTCATGGAAGGAAAATCCTTCGCTCTGTCCTGCTGCCAGAACAGAATCTACTACGATCTGTACCAGATTATCTCCTTCTCTGATGATTGGCGCACGCACGCCTCTGGATACGGTACCTACCAGTCTTTCCATAAAAAATCCCTCTTTTTCTTTGATTCAAAAGTCTTTTCCCGGAAAGCAGAGGGGGATACATACCCTTGCATCTATGCCCTTGCTTTCACTCAATATTCTTATTATAATAGAAATAAAAGTATAAGTAAAATAAATAAATTCAATATATTCTATCAGCACAGCTTATCTTTGAGAATGAAATTAGCAAAACTTGTGCAGATTCACCTTTTTCTCCAAACATTCATCAGGGAGGGAACACAGCATGACCGGAAAACTGGAACATTACCGCGTTTTTTGCAAGGTTGTACAGAACAAAAGCTTCTCCAAAGCGGCACAGGATCTCTTTCTTTCCCAGCCGGCGGTCAGCCAGGCAGTGCGCCAACTGGAAGAACAGCTGGGCACCCAGCTTCTGCTTCGCAGTTCCAAAAAGGTGGAACTGACCGCCGAAGGAAAACTTCTCTACGAATACGCAAGCTCCGCTCTGGGGCTGCTGGAATCGGCAGAACATCAGCTGGGCGGACTGCATGAGTTGAAAGTCGGTCAGCTCCGCCTTGCTGCCGGCGATATCACTGCGCGGCATCTGCTTCTCCCTGCACTGGAGCATTTTCACCAGCTTTATCCACAGGTGCATCTGAGCATCTTTAACCGTACCAGCATGGGCAGCTTGGAACTTTTGCGGGCTGGAAGAATTGATGCTGCCTTTTTGAATCTCCCGATTGAAGATGACCGCATCACCGTCCACTGGGAGCGACCCATCCACGACATCTTCGTTGCAGGTGAGAAGTTTTCTGCTCTCAAAGAAAAGACACTTACCCTGCGGGAGCTTGCCGCTCAACCGCTGATCATGCTGGAAGAAAAGGCAAACAGCCGTCTTTATGTCCAGCGGTTTTTCCTGCGCAAGGGAATTGAGCTCAATCCCGAGATCGAGCTTGCTTCCTACGAGTTGATGGGAGAACTTGCCCGCATCAATCTGGGACTTTCCTGCATGGTACGGGAGTTCTGTGCCGAAGAGCTCCGACAAAAGAAGGTGTTTGAGGTAAACTTAGCAGAGCCGATTCCGGCAAGAAGTATCGGAATGGTCAGCTTAAAAGGGGTAAGTCTGCCTCCAGCAGCATCGAAGTTTCTGGAATTGCTCACCTCCCTATAACATACTTTCTATACCATAAATTCGTACACGAAAAACAACAAACAAGCAGATATCCTGTTATTCCATTTACAAAAAATTCACACGAAAAAGTAAAAATACTCTTGCTATTTTTATAAGACTGCAGTATTATTGAATTGTAAATAATACTGCAGTCTTATATTTTTTGTAGAAGGAGGCATTTTTATGGAAATTAAACTATTTGATTCGGAACTAAAAGTAATGAGTGTTCTTTGGAGAGAAGGAGATAAACCTGCAAAGTATATTGCTAAAACATTGACGGATGAACTGGGTTGGAATGTCAATACAACTTATACGTTGATTAAGCGTTGTATCAAAAAAGGAGCCATCGAACGCACGGAACCCCATTTCATGTGTCATGCATTGATTCTAAAAGAGGATGTACAAGAAGCAGAAACAAACGAACTAATCAACAAAATTTATGATGGCTCAGCTTATAAATTGTTTGCCGCTTTATTGAGCAAGAAAAAATTATCTTCCGAGCAAATCAACAAACTGAAAAAGATTGTTGACGATTTAGAATAAGGTGATAGATATGAGCCTGTTGCGTATGAGCTTTGCCGGTGCAGTGATGATTTTGGTAGTCACAGTCATTCGCGCTTTAACCATTTACAAAGTGCCTAAAAAGACTTTTATGGTACTTTGGGGAATTATTCTTGCACGGTTACTAATCCCATTTTCAATTCCCTCTGCGCTCAGCGTATATTCGCTTTTCGGAAAAAAAGAGCCGGTTATAGATAACATAGGGGGTACAACAGTCACTAATCCTTTACCGATTATTCAAGCTGGACAAATGACTGCCTCATCCAATCATACTGTGAATAGTACCTCTGTTTCTTCCTGGGTAATTATCTGGATAATGGGAGCTTTGATATGTGCACTGGTTTTCTCTATTACTTACTGGAAATGTTACAGAGAATTTCAAACCTCCTTACCAGTGGACAATGATTTTACACGAAACTGGTTAAACAATCATCAAATAAAACGTCGTATTTCTATTCGACAATCCCCATTGATATCTACACCCCTTACCTTCGGTATTTTTCATCCGGTAATCTTGATGCCAAAGACCACAGATTGGACAAATGAAAAGGTATTGCAATATGTTTTGGCACATGAATTTGTACATATCCGAAGATTGGATACCATAATGAAATTGCTCTTGATTGCGGCGCTTTGTGTGCATTGGTTTAACCCTTTTGTGTGGATGATGTATATTCTTGCCAGCAGAGATATGGAATTATCCTGCGATGAAGCTGTTTTGCATCTATTTGGCGAGCATGAAAAATCTGCGTATGCACGCACCCTAATCAGCATGGAGGAAACAAGGAGCGGATTTACCCCTCTTTGCAATAATTTCAGTAAAAATGCGCTTGAAGAAAGGATGACTGCAATTATGAAAACTAAAAAGAGTACCATCTTCTCTATTGCTCTGGCAGCATTCATTGTTGTTGGAACTACTACCGCCTTTGCGACTTCCGCAAAGGTAGAAGCCAGCAAAGAAAACTCCACAACTCTCCTTGCAGGAATTGAAAGCACATATACCAAAGATGGAAAGACCTACTATGTCCTTGGAGATGGCAGCATGATGGAAGAATCTGAATATCTGAAAAAGTATCCTGTACCGGAAGTAGAATGGTGGACATATGAGGAATACAAAGAATGGCTTGAAAATGAGAAAAAAGAACTCCAGAGTATACTTGGAGCAACAGGAACTGCAAACGGTAAGAAAATTGTTTGGACACAGGAAAAGATTGATGAAACCATTGCCATGCATGAGGAAATACTGCAGGATATTAAGAATGGCGTGAAGTATTCCAAAACGGTGGATGGTCAAGAGGACGTTATGCTCTCTATGAATCCAGGTCAAATTGACACAACCGTTGAGGTCGCAACGGATATTAACTCGACGGAATCGAATGAGTTGACACAGAAAAAAATGTTGGATTTATATGGAGATTATGGCATCTCATTTGATAAAAGCGGAAATATGTTGTTTCAAGGCGATTTGGTCAGATGGTTCTGGGATGGTGTAGATGTTGGTGACAGTGCATCTTCTGTCCTCTGCCAATATTACAACGAAAAGGGCACGGTAGATGTCCACACCGTCCGTTCTGTAATCGATAATGGTGACGGTAGCGTCGATCCTTTTGGTAAACTTATCAAAATTGAAAAGGATAGCCAGGAGGTGTTTGATCGTCGGGATATGGACGAATATCTGTCCGATGGACCATCCACCACCACGGCTTCGGGCTTTTCCAACTCCAATGATGGAACAAGTTTCGCAGAAGTGATGAAAAAATACGCAGAATTTGGAATCCGGTATGAGAGTGGCGACGGATTGGGGAATATCTATTATAACAATCAACTGGTGAAAACATTTATAGATAAAAACAAACAGGGCGATGTGTTCACCTTATCTTCCGAAGATGGCGGAGAAATTGTGGTTTATACGGTATACGATAAAAGTGGAAACTTGACAGGAATCAAAACAAAATAATTTCCTGAACTTCTCACTGTAACAACTCCATACCGATAACAATACAAGGGGCGACAGCAAGACGTGCTGCCGCCCCTTGCTGTCGTTCTAGAAATCGCGGGTATACTCTCGCCAATAAACTTCTTTTTCACGAAACCGCCATCAAAGAAAACTTTTGTTTTCCTTTTCTGTATGCTTATGCTATAATATGCTCAAAAACATCCGCCAAAGAAAGGAAGTTATCACCATGAAATGGGGCATTATCGGCGCTATGCCGTCTGAAGTTACACTCTTAAAACAGCAGATGCAGGATATCTGCGAAGTCAATGTAGGCCGTCAGGTATTCTGGGAAGGCATCCTCTGCAATCAGGAAGTTGTCGTCTCCTCCTGCGGTATCGGCAAAGTAAACGCCGCAATCACCGCACAGATGATGATTGACCGCTTCGGCGCACAGCGCATCATCAATACCGGTATCGCCGGCGCAATCCACCATGACCTCAAGGTTCTGGACGTTGTGGTTTCCCGCGAGCTGTGCTACCACGACTACAATGCACGCTTCCTGCGTGACTATCCACCATACATCGATTCCATCCGCGCAAGCGACCTGATGATTGAAGCCGCTGTTGAAGCATTTGAAGCAATCGACCACGGTTCCTCCTGCTGCTTTGTCGGCAAGATTGCAAGCGGTGATCAGTTCATCGAATCCTCCGAAGTAAAAAATAAAATCGTGGAAGAACATCACCCGATGTGTGTTGAGATGGAAGGTGCTGCAATCGGTCATGCCTGCACTATAAACGATATCCCATTTGTTATCATCCGCACCATGAGCGACAATGCAGATGACAACGCAACTGAAAGCTATGATAACTTTGAGGAACTCGCAGCAGAACATTCCGCTAATATCGTTCTCGAGATGCTCTCCCGCTGCAAAGACTAATCTCTGATTCTGGATCTGAAAGGAAGATTTTCCATGAAACGAATCGAAAGTTTCTGTGTTAACCACGATAAACTCACCCCGGGAATGTACGTTTCCCGAATTGATGGCGATGCCATCACCTACGACGTTCGCATGGTCGTTCCAAATGCTGGAACCTATCTGGAAAACGATGGCATCCACACCTTTGAGCACCTGTTTGCAACCTATGTGCGCAACACCGCTGACTCAGATAACATCCTCTATGTCGGACCGATGGGCTGCCGTACCGGTTTCTACTTCATCACTCGGGACAAAATCTCCAAAGCCCGCGCCATCGAACTGGTGCAGGAAACCTGCGAGTTTATCAAAAACTTTGAAGGAGAAATTCCTGGTTCTAGCCGCATCGAATGCGGAAACTATCTGGACCACAGCCTGCCAAAAGCAAAAAAATATGCAGAAGATCTCTCCAAGACACTTGTCGGCTGGACTGAAGACAAGATGGTTTATCAGCTATAATTTTGGAAGGCAATGTTTGATAAGACAACGAGAGACTTTTCCTCTCCCCTGATTTTCTCCTAAAAGACAAAATTTCCCTTTTATTTTTATCTGTTATTTTAGTTTTTTCTGCTAAAGCGACAAATTCAAAAAAGGGAATTGACAACGGGGACAAAATCATTTATATTAAATGCGTCATGGGATACAAAGTTTATCAGAGGTTCCATGCAAATATTTCCTGACCACCCGAGCGCGGGTTAAAGGCCATACGGACAGCCGGGTCAACTGCCGATTGGTGATGTGATATCACCGTTATTGATTGAGTTAGAAGCTCAAATTTTATAAGTTGGTTACTTTATAACCGGTGCGTAATACGTACATCAACTTGTGAAACGGTCAATAAGAGTAGTAAAAGTGAGTATTTGCTATATAGACTCTGAAACTGTGTGATCCCACGGGGGTTCTTTTGCCGCGCTGCGGTGAGGAACGCTCTTACCGGGGCATAGCCCCGAACAAAATTATGGGATTTAACGCAAGTAATGTGCAAGCACGTTACTTGCGTTTTTTGTTTTATATAAAAATTTCAAGCAGGAGGATTGCGGCTATGGGCGAAAAATTAAAGCTGTACGGCTTTAACAACCTGACCAAAGCACTGAGCTTTAACATCTATGATGTCTGCTACGCCAAAACCCCGCGGGAACAGCGGGACTACATCTCCTATATCGATGAACAGTACAATTCCGAACGACTGACTAAAATCCTGACCACCCTGACCGACATGATCGGCGCAAAGGTTCTGAACATTGCTCGTCAGGATTATGACCCGCAGGGAGCCTCGGTCACCATCCTGATTGCCGAGGAAACGATGGTTCCTGTCGGCGAAACCCAGCTGGCGCATCTGGACAAAAGCCATGTCACCGTCCACACCTACCCGGAATATCATCCGGAAACCTGCCTTGCAACCTTCCGTGTGGACATTGACGTCGCAACCTGCGGCGCCATTACACCGCTTTCCACCCTCGATTACCTCATCAGCTCGTTTGACTCGGACATCATCACCATGGATTACCGCGTTCGGGGATTCACCCGCGATGTCAACGGACACAAACTGTTTTTAGATCACAACATTACCTCGATTCAGGACTATATCGCACCAGATACACTGGCACGATATGATGCGGTGGACATCAACGTTTATGAAGCAAACCTGTTCCACACCAAGATGATGCTGAAAGAGGTAGACCTGCAAAACTACCTATTCAAAACTGACGTTTACGAACTGCCGCCTAAAACAAGGCTTGCCATCATGAACAACCTCCGCAAAGAGATGATCGAAATTTTCAGCGGCCGTAATATTTACTAGGCTGTACCGGCGAACGGAGAAAGAGCGAAAACAAAAGTTTTGGGTCGAGCTTTTTACAAAAAGCTCGCAGATTCCAAAGACAGCGTCTTTGGTCGCACTCCGCAGAGTGCGAAAACCTTATCCGTGTAAGCGCATTTTTGAAAGTGTGAAAACTTTTTGCAAGAGAAAAAGTTTTCATGAGCCAATTGCAAGCAAAGAGTAACCTCAAAAATTATCCAGTGGATAATTTTTGACAGTAGAAACTCGTTTCGGTTTATATAAAAGTATTACTCAATCTGTATCCATGTAAGCCAAACCAAACATCTGCCTGTTTCCACAGGCAGAGTACTAACGTACTCCAGCATCTATTCTGCTTCCTGCCCCTATCAATTTAAATGTTTTGTTGTTATTTGTCACAGGGGCATTGCCCCCGTACCCCCACAAACTTTTGTGTACAAAAGTTTGACAAAAAACTTCTGTTTGGCTTCGCCGCAATCTTTCGGAGAATGGCGCTTTGCGCCATTCTCGGGGGCAATGAACGAAAATGTATTTTAAGCAGAAAGTAAAACATTGCCCATTTGGCTTCGCCGTCAGGCAACACTATATAACTACACAAAGGAGGTCCTATCATGAACCATCTCGATCAGAGCCGCGCACCGATCTACGAGGCTCTCGAAAATTTTCGAAAAATGAGGGTCGTTCCCTTCGATGTTCCCGGTCATAAGCGGGGACGCGGAAACCCTGAACTTGTCGCGCTGCTCGGCGAAAAATGCGTCGGCATGGACGTAAACTCCATGAAGCCGCTGGATAACCTCTGTCATCCGATTTCGGTTATCCGGGAAGCCGAAGAACTGACCGCTGAAGCCTTCGGCGCTGCTCACGCTTTTCTGATGGTTGGAGGAACCACCTCCGCGGTGCAGGCGATGATCCTCTCGGTAGCAAAACGCGGCGATAAGATCATCCTTCCCCGCAATGTACACCGCAGTGTAATGGGAGCAATGGTGCTGTGCGGCGCAGTTCCAGTTTATGTAAATCCGGAATGTGACTCCCGACTTGGAATCCCCCTTGGCATGAAGGTTTCCGAAGTGGAAAAAGCCATCAAAGCAAACCCTGATGCGAAGGCGATTCTGGTCAATAACCCAACCTATTACGGTATCTGTTCCGACCTGCGCTCCATCGTAAAGCTTGCCCACCAGCATGGAATGCTCTGCCTTGCCGATGAGGCACACGGCACCCACCTTTACTTTGGCGAAAATCTTCCGATCTCCGCCATGGCAGCGGGTGCAGATATGGCAGCGGTTTCGATGCACAAATCCGGCGGCAGCCTGACCCAGAGCTCGGTTCTTCTCACCGGTCCTGCCATGAATGAAGGTTATGTCCGCCAGATTATCAATCTCACCCAGACCACCAGCGGCTCCTATCTGCTGCTCTCGAGCCTCGATATCTCCCGCCGCAACCTTGCTTTGCGCGGCAAAGAAGCTTTTGCCGGTGTAGTGGAAATGGCAGAATATGCCCGCCGCGAAATCAATAATATCGGCGGCTACTACGCTTATTCTCGAGAACTTATCAACGGCGACAGCATCTATGATTTTGACGTCACAAAGCTCGCGGTCAATACACTTGATATCGGCCTTGCCGGCATCGAGGTCTATGACCTGCTTCGTGACGAGTACGACATCCAGATTGAATTTGGAGATCTGGGAAACCTGCTGGCTTATCTGTCCATCGGTGACCGCCAGCGCGACATCGAGCGTCTGGTTGGCGCACTGTCTGAGGTTCGCCGCCGCTTTGGCAAAAAGGACAAAGCAAACCTGATGAAACAGGAATACATCGATCCTCAGGTTGCCGTTTCCCCACAGGATGCATTTTATGCAGACAAAGAATCCCTGCCGCTTCGGGAAACCGAGGGCAGAGTGTGCAGCGAATTTGTTATGTGCTATCCGCCGGGAATTCCGATTCTCGCTCCAGGCGAACGCATTACCGGACCAATCCTTGACTATATCGAATACGCAAAAGAAAAGGGCTGCTCAATGACCGGACCGGAAGATCCCGATATTCTGCGCCTGAATGTTCTGAAAGGAGTTTAAGACAAGATGGAATTTTGGTTTTCTGAATTGCAGACACCGAATGTAAAACTCTCCATTCGTGTGGATCGTCAGCTTTACAGCGGAAAAAGTGAGTTTCAGCGCATCGATGTCTTTGAATCTCCTGAATTTGGACGATTCCTCACCCTTGACGGCTACATGATGCTGACCGAGAAGGATGAGTTTATCTATCACGAAATGATTACCCACGTTCCAATGGCAGTTCATCCCAACGTCAAAAAGGTGCTGGTCATCGGCGCCGGAGACGGCGGCGTTGTCCGGGAACTGACCCGCTACCAGGAAATTGAACAGATCGATCTGGTTGAGATCGACGAACTGGTCGTTGAGGTATGCAAAAAATATCTCCCACAGACTGCCTGCCGCTTCGATGATCCAAGGGTACACATCCACTACGAGGACGGACTAAAATTTGTCCGCACCTGCGAGGATGAATATGACCTGATCATCGTCGATTCCACCGATCCATTCGGTCCGGGCGAAGGACTGTTCACCCGCGAATTTTACGGCAACTGCTACAAAGCACTCAAAGAGGACGGCATCATGGTTAACCAGCATGAAAGCCCATTCTATGACGAGGATGCTACCGCCTGCCAGAGAGCGCACAAACGCATCGTCGAATCCTTCCCGATCAGCCGCGTCTACCAGGCACATATCCCAACCTATCCATCCGGACACTGGCTGTTTGGATTTGCTTCCAAGAAATATCATCCGCTCAAGGACCTCGGTGAAGCCCGCTGGAACCTGAGAGGACTTTCCTGCAAATATTATACGACTACATTACATAAGGGTGCGTTTTATCTGCCCGCTTATGTGGAGGAGCTTTTGAAAGATGTTGAATAAAAATGTAGAAGTTTTTATGGGGTGCGATACCGGATGGCACTTTGCTTCCACCGTACTGTTCGGTGCACCATTTGACGGCACCACTTCTTACCGTCCTGGAACCCGCTTTGGAAGCAGTGCAATCCGCCACGAGTCCTACGGCATTGAAAGCTACAGCCCTTATCAGGACCTTGACCTTTTCGACGGCGATGTCACCGATATCGGAGACATCGAACTGCCATTCGGCAGCTCCGAGGCTGCACTGGATGCTATCACCGATCAGACCAGACGTATCCTGCACTCCCACAAACGCCCGTTCATGCTGGGCGGCGAACACCTGGTAACTCTCGGCGCCTTTCGCGCTGTGTTTGAAAAATTCCCGGACGTCCACATCATCCACTTTGACGCTCACGCTGATCTGAGGGATGACTACCTCGGTGTCAAACTCTCCCATGCCTGCGTCCTCAGACGCTGCTGGGAACTGACTGGAAACGGAAAGATCTTCCAGTTTGGCATCCGTTCGGGCGATCGCGAGGAATTTACCTGGGGCAGAACCCACGTCAAAACAAACCGCTTTGACTTTTCCACTCTGGAAGAGGTTGTGGAACAGCTCAAAGACAAACCGGTCTACTTCACCCTCGACCTGGATGTTCTGGACCCATCGGTCTTCCCTGGAACCGGAACACCGGAACCGGGCGGTGTCAGCTTCGACGAGCTTCGCCGCGCTGTTACATTGGTTTGTTCCAAGCTTCGCATCGTGGGCTGCGATGTCAATGAACTGAGCCCACACTACGATCAAAGCGGTGTGTCTACCATCGTTGCATGTAAAATTGTCAGAGAGATGCTGCTTGCATTTCAAAAATAAACTTGATCAGGAGGTCATTTATCATGGGAAAAGTTTTAATCATCGGCTGCGGCGGCGTTGCTTCCGTAGCAATCCACAAATGCTGCCAGAACAGCGAAGTTTTTGAGGAGATGTGCATTGCAAGCCGCACCAAATCCAAATGCGATGCGCTCAAGGAAAAACTCGAGGGCACTACCAAAACCAAAATCACCACCGCACAGGTTGATGCAAACAACGTTGACGAACTGATCGCCCTGATCAACGAGGTAAAACCGGACGTTGTATTAAACCTCGCTCTGCCATATCAGGATCTGACCATTATGGATGCCTGCCTTGCTACCAAGACCCACTATGTAGATACCGCAAACTATGAGCCAGAAGATACTGCAAAATTTGAGTACAGCTGGCAGTGGGCTTACCGTGAACGCTTTGAACAGGCTGGCATCACCGCACTGCTGGGCAGCGGCTTTGACCCAGGCGTTACCAGCGTATTCTCCGCTTATGCTCTCAAGCATGAATTTGACGAGATCAACTACATCGACATCCTCGACTGCAACGGCGGCGACCACGGCTATCCGTTCGCAACCAACTTTAACCCTGAAATCAACATCCGCGAGGTTTCTGCAAAAGGTTCTTACTGGGAAGACGGTCACTGGGTAGAGACCGAACCAATGGAAATCAAACGTGAATACAACTTTGATGGTGTTGGTCAGAAAGATATGTACCTGCTCCATCACGAAGAGATCGAAAGCCTTGCTCTCAACATTCCTGGCATCAAACGCATCCGCTTCTTCATGACCTTCGGTCAGAGCTACCTGACCCACCTGAAATGTCTGGAAAATGTCGGCATGACCTCCATCGAGCCAATCATGTACGAAGGCAAGGAGATCATCCCACTCCAGTTCTTAAAAGCAGTTCTGCCAGACCCATCCTCTTTAGGTCCGCGCACCAAGGGCAAGACCAACATCGGCTGCATCTTCCGCGGCAAAAAGGACGGCAAGGACAAAACCTACTACCTCTACAACATCTGCGACCATGAAGAATGCTACAAAGAAGTCGGCTCCCAGGCTGTTGCTTACACCACCGGTGTTCCTGCCATGATCGGTGCTATGATGGTAATGACCGGCAAATGGAACAAACCAGGCGTTCACAACATGGAAGAGTTCGATCCAGATCCGTTCATGGATGCACTCAACAAATGGGGCCTGCCTTGGAAAGAAGACCGTGATCCGGTGCTGGTAGACTAATGGAAAAAATCTGCCTTTCTTCCTTTCCTACCCCCTATTTTCTGGTAGACGAACAAAGGCTTCGCAATAATCTTGCAGTATTACAGTCGGTGTGCTCGCGCACCGGCTGTAAAATTCTGCTGGCGCAGAAAGCCTTTTCGATGTATTCGACCTACCCCATCATCCGGGAATATCTGGCGGGCACTACTGCCAGCGGCCTTTATGAGGCAAAGCTCGGTCACGATTATTTTGGCGGCGAGACTCACGTTTTCTCCCCTGCCTATCGTGAACAGGAATTTTGTGAACTCCTGAAAGTTGCCGATGACTTTGTATTCAATTCCCCAACTCAGCTTAAAAAGTACGGTCAGCGTGCCAAAGATGCCGGAAAATCGGTCGGACTGCGCGTTAATCCCGAATGTTCGACTCAGGAAGGCCATGCAATCTATGATCCATGCGCACCCGGCTCCCGACTTGGAACCACCCTTGCAAATTTTGAGGAGTCGCTTCTGCCGCTGCTGGACGGTCTGCACTTCCATACTCTGTGCGAACAGAATTCGGATGACCTGAAAACCACTGCAGCCGCATTTGAAGAAAAGTTCGGCAAATATCTGCATGGATTAAAGTGGGTCAATTTCGGTGGCGGACATCACATTACCCGCCCTGATTACGATATCGAAACTCTTGTTTCGGTAATCGAACATTTCCGCGATACCTACGGCGTACAGGTTTATCTGGAACCCGGGGAAGCGGTAGTATATCATGCAGGATTCATGGTGACAAGCGTGCTGGAAACCCTGCACAATGGTATGGACATCGCAATCCTGGACACCTCCGCTGCCTGCCATATGCCAGACGTTCTGGAAATGCCGTACCGCCCACCGCTGAAAGACAGTGGAGAAGCCGGTGAAAAGGCATATACCTATCGTCTGGGCGGACCAACCTGCCTTGCTGGGGACATCATTGGGGATTACTCCTTCGATGTTCCACTAAAAGAGGGCGATAAGCTGGTATTCGAGGACATGGCGCTGTACACGATGGTCAAGACCAACACTTTTAATGGGATGCCACTTCCTTCCATCGTATGGCGGGACAAGGACGGTCAGGGATGGCTTGTTAGACAGTTTGGGTATTCCGACTTTCTCTCCCGTTTGTAGGTGGGTTGAACCCGCGAACTGTTCGCGTTGTCGGTTAAGTGCAAACCCGAGACTCTCGCTCTCGCGCAGATCGCTTGTCTCCGACTGCGCTCGTTGGAAGAAAATAAAAGTTTTACTCAATTTTTTTCAAAAAATTGCGGTTTCCAAAGGCAGAGCCTTTGGTCGCACTCTGCAGAGTGCGAAACTCTTTATCGTTCAAGCGCATTTTGGGGAGCTCGAGGACTTTTTGCAAGAGAAAAAGTCCTCGAAAACCGATTGTAAGTAGAGTGCGACCTCAAAAATTATCCGGTGGATGATTTTTGACGACGGAATCCCGTATTAGATTGATGCTATTTTTCCTGATTGTTTTTGTATTTGTAAAGCAAGTGTTTTTACTGCCGAAAACTTCCCACTGGGAACTTTTCGGGGATAGTTTCTGCAATCCGGCAATTTGTGAAAACTTTTTCTCTTGCAAAAAGTTTTCACACTTTCAAAAATGCGCCTGACGATATGAGTTGAACAAGTTCAACTCGAGATTTTCGCTCGTTGCGACGAGCGACCAACGGCTCTGCCTTTGGAATCTGCGAGCTTTTTGTAAAAAGCTCGACCAAAAACTTTTGTTCGCCTACGGCGCAAAGACGGGCAACAAACAACATAAAAACCACCGACCTGATTTAGGTCGGTGGTTTTGTTTTACCCCAATTATGCTTTTGCCGCAATCAGGCCTTCCCGATAGGCAGTCAGCAGATCTTCTAAGTCGGCAATCTGTTCCTTGAGCATCTCTCCGGTATCAGTATCTGCTACCATCAGGCGTTTGTCCAGTGTTGCTACCTGTTGGGACTGGGAATCAATATCCAGATTTTCCGAAAGTGCCGCTTCCATTCCGGAAAATGGCTGATGGGATTTTAAGCGCATTCCGTGCGAATTAAAGATCAGAGTATATCCTGCAATTCCAGTTGTTTTCTGGTATGCCTTACAGAATCCTCCGTCAATTACAATCAGTCGTCCGTTTGCCTTGAGCGGATTTTCTCCCTCCATAACGTGAATCGGGGTGTGACCATTAATAATATGCGAATTTTCCGAATACAGTCCAAACTCCCGCAGCAGCATCCGGCAGACAGGCTCGGAATCCTGATAGCGGTAATATGGATTCTTCGGTTCCTTCCAGGTGCTCTCATCGCTTAAGAAGGTTCGTTCAAAGGTCTTGACCACCCTTCCGGACAACGGCGAGTTGCTGCCACACCACAGATACCACATGAAATCGAGCTCTTTCTGGGTGCGGTCATCCGAAAAATAAGCGCGGCGCGCAATCGAATCCGCATAGTCCATATAGCTCTTGCCCTGATAGATGCGTCCACCAAAATGCAATGCCTTCAGGTTGCCGTCCTCATCCAGCGGAACACAGCCATGGAACAGCAAATTTCCATTAAATTTGCGGTACATGCTGCCATGATTATACAGGAAGGTCACGTGACGCTGGAGCTGTTCACTCTCCCGGAACAGTTTTTCCAGCTCATCCATGATTTCTCGCTCAGCAGGGTCGAGCGCATATGGGTCCATTCGGTTGATGGTAGGGAAACGCTTTTCTTTGAGCTCATGCACCACGCCGTCAATCTCGATGGTCGCATTGTCAAAATTTACTTTATCCAGCAGCAGGCGTTCCTGCATTCCGTAATCCGGATTGCGGCGGATGATCTGACCTTCCAGCTTAAACAGAATGATGGAAATTGCCTTTTTCGCCGCTTTATTCGGGTCTGTTTCGTCATACATCTTTTCGGCAAACAAAACCAGTGGACGCAGACTGATTCCGTAGCCCTGTTCCAGCACCGAGATATTATTGTAGGAAAGACAGTTGCGTACTACTGCGGCAATACATGCCTGACTGCCGCAGGCTGCACCCATCCACAGAATGTCGTGGTTGCCCCATTCGATGTCCAGCGAGTGATGCTGCATCAGCATGTTGAGGATCGCATCCGGACGCTCTCCTCGGTCAAAGATGTCCCCCACAATATGCAGATGATCGACAGCAAGCCGTTTGATCAGGCTGGACAACGCAATAATAAAATCGTCGCCTTCCCCCAGTTTTAACAGGGTATCGATGATCTTCTGATGGTAAACAAACTGATTGTTGTCCTCATCTGCCTGGGCATGCAGCAGCTCATCAAGGATATAGCTGTATTCGGACGGCATTGCCTTCCTGACCTTGGAACGGGTGTATTTGGAAGAAAGCATCTTGGCAAGATCAATCAGGTTCTGCAGCACAAACCGATACCACTCCTCGGTATTTCTTCCTTCCTCATTGATCTTCTCAAGCTTTTCCTCCGGATAATAAATCAGAGTACACAGACTGGACCGTTCTCTTGGCGTCAATGTTTCCTCAAACAACATATCTACCTTTTCACGGATAACTCCCGCAGAGTTATTGAGGATGTGAGAAAAAGCCTCATATTCTCCGTGCAGGTCGCTCATAAAATGTTCGGTTCCCTTTGGCAGGTTCAAAATTGCCTGAAGGTTGATGATCTCGGTACAAACCTGCTGGCGGGAACGATATTTCTCGGACAACAGACGCAAGAACTTGATCCGGTCATCAGTAATATTCATTTTGGCACCTCATTTCCTGATATTTTGATATAAAATAACCGGAAGCGAGCAAAACCCGACAGGTCTTGTCACTTCCGGTATTGGTTCATTATTTATCTGCCACAGCAGTTTTTATATTTTTTGCCGCTTCCGCATGGACATGGGTCATTTCTTCCAACCTTTTTGCCCTGACGTTTGATGGTTGCCGGAGTTACAGTGCCATCCGAGCTGGTTGCAGTTGGCTGTGCTACCTGCTCACGTTTTGGAGCTTCCTGCGGCTGTGCCGAGTTTGGTTTGCGGAATGGAGCCAGCAGCAGAATCTTGACGGTTTCCTCGCGGATGCTTGCGATCATCTCGTCGAACATGTCAAAGCCTTCGATACGGTACTCAACAACTGGGTCCTTCTGTCCGTAGGAGCGCAGAGAAATACCTTTCTTAAGCTCATCCATTGCGTCGATGTGATCCATCCACTTGGTATCAACCTCTTTGAGCAGAACAACACGTTCCAGCTCACGGGTGATGCTTTCGCCCAGATCTTCCTCACGTTTTGCATACAGTGCACGGACTTTTTCCTTAACTTTGTCGCCCAGCTCTTTTTTGTTGACCTTCTTGAGGTCATCGCCGGAGATCTCCAGAACATCGCCTGCAATCATACCGATAAAGTAGTTGCGGAAACCTTCCATGTTCCAGTGTTCCGGTTCCACACCTTCCGGCATGTACATCTGCATTGCAGAATCAACGGTTTCATCCATCATAGACAGGATGGAATCCTTGAGGTTTTCGCCATCCAGAACCTTGTTGCGCTGTGCATAGATGATTTCACGCTGTTTGTTCATAACATCGTCGAACTGCAGTACGTTCTTACGAATACCAAAGTTGCGTCCTTCGATCTTGCTCTGTGCATTTTCGATGGTGCTGGTGAGGATTCTGTTTTCAATTGGCATATTCTCGTCGATCTTCAGAGAATCCATCATGTTGGTGATGCGGTCACCGCCGAACAGTCTCATCAGATCATCTTCCAGAGAGAGGTAGAAACGGGAGCAGCCAGGGTCGCCCTGACGTCCGGAACGTCCGCGCAGCTGGTTGTCGATACGTCTGGATTCATGACGCTCGGTACCAACGATGAACAGACCGCCTGCTTCACGAACCTTGTCTGCCTCTGGACGGAGTTTTTCTTTGAACTCCTTGGAAAGCTCAGTAAAGCGTTTGCGTGCTTCGATAATTTCTTCATTATCGGTATCGCCGAAACCAGTTGCTTCTACAATCAGCTCTTCATAGTAGCCTTCCTTGCGCATCTGGTTCTTTGCCAAGAATTCAGCGTTACCGCCCAGCATAATATCGGTACCACGACCAGCCATGTTGGTTGCGATGGTTACCGCACCGTACTGACCAGCCTGTGCAACGATTTCTGCCTCTTTTTCATGATATTTTGCGTTGAGCACCTGATGTTTGATGCCATGGCGCTTGAGCAGGTTGCTCAGACGTTCGGAAGTTTCGATCGAAACGGTACCAACCAGAACCGGCTGTCCCTTTTCGTGGCATTCTTTTACCTGCTCAACAACTGCATTGAATTTTCCGTTTTCGGTTTTGTATACAACGTCCGGCAGGTCTTTACGGATTACCGGCTTGTTGGTTGGGATCTCGATAACGTCCATACCGTAGATCTCACGGAACTCCTGTTCCTCGGTCATTGCAGTACCGGTCATACCGGAGAGCTTTTCATACATACGGAACAGGTTCTGGTAGGTGATGGTAGCCAGAGTCTTGGACTCACGTTTTACCTCAACGCCTTCTTTTGCCTCGATTGCCTGATGCAGACCTTCGCTGTAACGGCGTCCGTTCATGATACGGCCGGTAAATTCGTCTACGATCATGACTTCACCGTCTTTTACAACGTAGTTGATGTCACGATGCATGGTTCCGTGTGCCTTGATTGCCTGGTTGATGTGATGCTGGATTGTGGAGTTCTCCATGTCCATCAGGTTTTCCAGGCCAAAGAATTCCTCTGCCTTCTTAACGCCGGCTTTGGTCAGGGTTGCGGTCTTTGCTTTCTCGTCTACGATGTAGTCTGCGTCGACAACATCATCGTGTTCTTCCTTGTCGTCCAGCTCTTTTACCTTGTACATGCGCAGGCTTCTTGCAAAGCGGTCTGCAATCTTGTACAGGTCGGTGGATTTGTCACCGCGGCCGGAAATGATCAGAGGAGTTCTTGCTTCATCGATGAGGATGGAGTCAACCTCGTCGACTACTGCAAAGTAATGTCCGCGCTGAACACGGTTTTCTTTGTAGATCTGCATGTTGTCACGCAGATAGTCAAAACCAAACTCGTTGTTGGTACCGTAAGTAATATCTGCTTTGTATGCTTCCTGACGCTGTGCAGGCTCGATATCGTGGATAACCAGACCTACCTTGAGTCCCAACCAGCGGTATACCTTGCCCATCTCTTCCGAGTCACGTTTTGCAAGGTAATCGTTGACGGTAACAACATGAACACCTTTTCCGGTCAGAGCGTTTAAGTATACCGGCAGAGTTGCAACCAGAGTTTTACCTTCACCGGTCTTCATCTCTGCGATACGGCCCTGATGCAGAACGATACCACCGATGATCTGTACCGGGAAGTGCTTCATACCAAGCACTCTCCATGCAGCCTCACGGCAGGTAGCAAATGCGTCCGGCAGGATGTCGTCGAGTGTTTCACCGTTTGCAAGACGTTCTTTGAGCTTTGGAGTCATGTCTTTGAGTTCTTTGTCCGACATCTTGGAGTACTGTTCCTCCAGACTCAGGACCTTGTCGCGAATTGGATAGATTCGCTTTAATTCTCTTTCGGAATAGGTTCCGAAGATTTTATCCATTAATCCCATAGTATTTTTACACCTCATTTATTTTTAAAGGCTCTGCCTTGTGTCCACCCGTTTGCCAGAAAACCGGTCGTTGGTAAACCGGCAGAACCATCGGAAAAGGCTGCTTCTTTTAATATGAAAATAAGTCATAGCATATCTATGATATTGTAACTCTATCTGTACGGTTTTGTCAAACCTTCCTCGGGGGTTTCTTTAAATAATTTGTGTCTATTTTTAAAATTTAAACGGTCGTAAAACATTTCCCTCTCAAAATCAGCCGGAAAAACAAAAAAGCAGCAGAAACACCGCGCCTTTTGGCACCGCCTTTCTGCCGCCTGGGTCTTATTTCAATTCGATGGTGTACTCAAAACCGTACTCAGCCTGCAATGCTTTTACCTTGTCTTCATTGTCCTCAATGAAGCTTGGGGTATAAACCGATTTGCCATCCTTTTTATAATCTTCCAGGATTGCTTCCAGCTTTGCCCAGCACTCTTCACGTTTTTCCTCAGCAGTTTTTTCGAGGTTGATAACAAATTCTCTGTGTTTTGGAATTCTTGCTTTCATCTGTGGATTTCCTTTCTTCTGTTAGAGTTCCCCTTCATTTTACTATCTGAAAAGGGCGTCGTCAAGCGGAAAATAAAGATTTTTGCTCTTTTGCAAGCAGAATCCCCTGTTAATCCAGAAGGCTGAGTGCTTGTTCCATCACCTGACCGATGTTATCCCGAATGACAAGGGAAGCTCTGCGGTCATACGGTGTCTGAGTCTTGTTGATGAGCACAAGTTCCTTTCCCTGATAGTACTGCAAGAGTCCCGCCGCCGGATAAACTGCCAGCGAGGTTCCGCCCACGATCATCAGATCAGCTGCCATGATATAGCTGATGGCTCCTGCCATCACATCGTTATCCAATGGCTCCTCATACAGCACAACATCCGGTTTAATGATACCGCCGCAGCTGCATCTTGGCACTCCTGCATTCTTTTGCTCTAACATCTGACTGAGGTTATATTTTTTCCCGCAGTTCATGCAGAAATTCCGATGGACACTGCCGTGCAGTTCACACACTCTCTTGCTTCCAGCCATCTGATGCAGCCCATCAATATTCTGGGTAATGACCGCACTGAGTTTTCCCATCTGCTCAAGCTTTGCAAGGGCAATATGAGCCGGATTCGGCTTTGCATCCGGATAAACCATCTTGTCAAAATAATACTCAAAAAATTCTTTGGTATGCTGTTCAAAAAAGGAGTGGCTGAGCATTGTTTCAGGCGGATAGGGGTACCGTTTTGCCTGTTTGTCGCCATACAGTCCATCATCGCTGCGAAAATCGGGGATCTGCGATTCGGTGGAAACACCGGCTCCGCCAAAAAAGACGATGTGTTGGCTTTGCTTTATCAGTTGGGACAAACGTTTGATTTCTTCGGTCATAAGGATACTCCTTTCCGGGCTTGGCACCGCAAAAAATAAAGTTTGTGGGGGTACGGGGGCAACGCCCCTGTGACACTTAACAATAAAAAAGAAAACGATAGAGGCAGAGTGTTCTTCTGTGGCTGTCGCACGTCAGTGCGTGGCACACGGCAAGTGTGCCTGCTCAAAGCGGTGCGCCTGTAATTCGGAACAGATTTCTGCCGCCAATACCAAATTTCATGATAGACACTTTTCCATCACTAATACCTTCCGTACAGACAGCAGAAAAATCTCCCACTGGGAGGTTTTTCTGGAAAGTGCATAGCGTTTGTCCCTTAGGGGGCTTTTCTCTTACAAAAGCCCCCTCTTTTTCAATCCAAAGTTTGGATTGAAAAATTCACCCGCAAAGGCGCCTGACGATAAGCCTTTCGCTCGTTGCGACGAGCGCCCAAGGGCTTTGCCCTTGGGAAACCCACAATTTTTTGAAAAAAATTGAGTAAAACTTTTGTTTTGTCCACTTGCCGCCCGTCTTTGCGCCGTAGGCGAACAGGGTGCAGGCTCAGCCTGCTTTTGAAAAAGGTGGACGAAAACTTTTGTTTTTATTTTTCGGTTACTCCGCCAACAGCTCCAGCAGTTTTACATTTCTTGCAATAAACTTGGACATCTGCTCAGCACTCAGTGGCTTGTGCGCCATCAATGCCAGATCATAAATGTGCTCGCAGACAAGTTTACGGTTTTCCTCAGTCAGGGATGGGATCTTCTTGACAATCTCGTTTTCGCTGTTGAGTACCAGCGTTACCTGACCTTCTGGTGCAAAGCTTTCGCCCAATACTTTGTTCATATCCTGAATACGGCGCGCATATTCGGACAGCAGGATAATTGCCGGTGTTTCGATCGCTTTCAAGCTCTCAACCTTATATTCCAGTTTCTCATCTGGCAGGCAGGCTTTGACGCACTCAATCAGCTTGTTGTTTTCCTCTTCCTGTGCTTTCTTTGCGTCCTCCGATTCCGCTTCCGGCTGAGAAACTTTCAGTGCTTCTCCCAAGTCTGCATCAATGCGCAGGAACTTCATCTCATCTGGATTCTTGTATTCCAGCAGGCTGATGAAGTGAGGATCGATCGCATGGGTCAGTACCGCAGCGGTCAGTCCATTTTCTTTAAACATCGAGATGTACTGTGCCTGCAGGTTTTCATCGGTTACATAATAAATCTTGTTGCCTTCTGCTTTTGGATATTCTTCCAGGGTCTTGTATTCCCCATCGATGGTCTTGAACAACAGAATATCCTTCATACGGTCATAGAATTTCTCATCTTTCAGGCAGCCAAACTTGATAAATGCAGAAATATCATTCCAGTATTTTTCATAGCTTGGACGGTCATTTTTAAAGATCTGATGCAGCTTGTCCGAAACCTTCTTGGTGATGTGCTGAGCAATCTTCTGTACTTCGCCGTCATTCTGCAAAAAGCTTCTGGAAACATTAAGCGGCATGTCCGGACAATCGATAACACCCTTTAACAGAAGCAGAAATTCTGGAATGATCTCCTTGATGTTGTCCGCAACGAAAACCTGATTGCTGTACAATTTAACCTGACCCGGCATAACTTCCATGCGGTTAAGCTGCTTCGGGAAATAAAGAATACCTTTTAAGTTAAATGGGTAATCTACATTCAGGTGAATCCAGAACAGTGGTTCATTAAAGTCCATAAAGACTTTCTGGTAAAATGCCTTATAGTCCTCATCGGTGCAGTCCTTTGGTGCTTTGAGCCACAGAGGATGGATGTCGTTGATCGGCAGTGGTTTTACAATGCGTTTCTTTTCGGTGCCGTCTTCGTTTTTCTCGATGTTGCCGTCCTTGTCATAAACCGGACGTTCCTCGTCATGCGGATTGAGGTAGATTTCATATGGCATGAACTGGCAGTATTTGTGCAGGATCTCGCGGATTCTGCTTTCCTGCAAAAATTCCTGTTCCTCTTCGGTGATGTTCATGATGATGGTGGTTCCGTGTTCGGTGCGGGTACCATCCTCAATCTCATAGCTGTCTTCCCCTGCGGAAACCCAATGTACCGGTTTTGCTCCTTCTTTGTAGGACAGGGTCTCGATCTCTACAGTATCCGATACCATGAACGCAGAATAAAATCCCAGACCAAAATGTCCGATGATTCCGGCGCTTTCTTCGCTCTTTTCTTTATATTTTTCCAAAAATTCCTCTGCGCCCGAGAAAGCGATCTGGGTGATATAGCGCTCTACTTCATCCTCGGTCATACCAATACCGTTATCCGATACGATCAGCTGTTTTTTCTCGCTGTCAATGGTGACAATCACCTTTGGCTGGTATCCGTCTTCCAGCTGTGCCTCTCCAATTCCCTGAAGGCTTTCCAGTTTTTTAATTGCATCACAGCCGTTGGAAACAATTTCTCTTAAAAAGATGTCTTTGTCCGAGTACAGCCATTTCTTGATGATTGGAAACATGTTCTTTGAGTTAACGCTGATTTGTCCTTCGCGTTTCATAGCAATAACCTCCCAGCAAAATCCTGTGTTGTTTTGAATTTATCCAAAAGTCGCAGGATTAATTCCATAATATACTTTGCGAAACTATATTAATTTTACAAATTTATTTTACTCTTTTACTCTGAAATGTCAACATCTAACGGAAAAAGTTTGCATTTTAGCCTTATTTTGTCAGTTATATCACAATGTTTTGCTCTTTTTCGCCATACTTTTCAACAAAAAGTTTCCAACATTCTTTTATAAGGTCGTGTAAAACCTGATTTTTTATCCATAATAAGCTTGTAAACATCCCGTTTTATGGATAAAAAAACGCTAGATTTCCTTAATATTACTTTTTGTAATTGAAGTTTTCAAATTATTAACATTTTTATCTTTGTTATTTTTTTGTTTTATCACAGGGATTTTAAACAGTTTAAACCAGGTTTTCAACATATTCTCATTTGAGAGCACGCTTTTCGTCGATTTTTGTTATACAATTCGGATAATTACCCGAATTTTTATAGTTTTCAACATTATCAACAGTATTTTCAACTTTTATCCTTCAAAATTAACTCAAGAAAGGTATGAACAATTATGGTACGAGGCATCAACAAGCGCATCATCGAAATCAATGACACACAAAACCCTTATTTTGAACGCGCCGTGCTCTATCTCAAGGACAATCAGGCGGATTCCTCCAAAAAAGCACTGGAAACACAGGCCCAGAGTTTTTTGGGGAATTTACGGACATCAAAACCTGCATTCCTGCGTTCTGGTCTGACTAGCCGTCTGTGGTCAGCTGGGAAACTTCTGCTTTCTGCCGCTGCCGGCTGTGCCCTGACCCTGTGGTTTTTGTGGTAAGCTGACATGCAGCTTTGATCTAATCCCAAAACTGCACGTTTCACACATCATCTTTGGCTATTCATGCACTCGCTTCTTTGAGAAAACAAAAGTTTTTGATTTCTCCTTTTTTTAATGCAAATCCTGCCAAAATATGTTATAATGAAAGGTACAGATCATGATTTTATTTTTGTCGTGAATCATAAATTTTTGACATATTTTCGGAGGAATTATCAGTGTCCAGAGAATTTGCATCTGAGAAAACAAATCAGGAAAGTTCGGTTATTGCCGGCAGAAACGCCGTCACCGAAGCGCTGAAAAAAGGCCGCCCAATCGACTGCATCTACATCCTCAAAGGCATCGAGCGCGGCAGTATGGGAAAAATCATTGCTCTGGCAAAAGAGCGCGGCATTCCGATTAAGGACGCTGCCCAGCAGAAACTGGATACCCTTTGTGAAGGGGTTGTTCATCAGGGTGTTGCTGCAATGGCTGCCTGCCATGACTTTTCCACGATGGAAGATATTTTTGCAAAAGCCGGCGATCAGCCGCCATTTATCATTATCTGCGACAACATTGAGGACCCACACAATCTGGGTGCCATCATCCGTACCGCAGAAGCTGCAGGTGCGCATGGCGTTATCATTCCAAAACGCCGCGGCGTAGGATTGACCGCTACCGTAGCGAAAACCTCTGCCGGTGCAGTGGAATATATGCCGGTTGTCCGCGTAGCAAATATCGTCTCCACCATTGAGGAACTTAAACAGAAAGGCCTTTGGATTTTCTGCGCCGATATGGACGGTCAGCCATGGTGTTCCACCGATATGGGCGGACCAATCGGAATTGTTGTCGGTGCCGAAGGCAGCGGTGTCAGCCGTCTGACCAAAGAGCACTGTGACTTTGTGGTATCCCTCCCGATGAACGGTCAGGTCAACTCCCTGAACGCATCGGTTGCCGCTGCCATTGTCATTTACGAAGCAGTTCGCCAGAGAAACGGCCTGCCTTCCTTCCACAAAAAATAATCTCCTGAAAGGGACACGCAAAAAAGGAGAATCACCATGAGCAATCAATACAATGTCGATGACATCTTAAATGAGATCAAAGCCAAAAAAGCACGGCAGAACAAAGCCTCTGCACGTCCTTCTTACCGGCCGGAACCTCGTCCGGCACGCAGACCGGTTGCTGAAAACATCGAGGATCTTTCGTTCGAGCCTTCCCCTGCAAAACCGGCAGAATCTGCAAAGTCAAAGGAAGAAAATGTCCTTTCCTTCCATTCTGACGTTAAGCCTGTTTCGGAAGCTGCTCCAACAAGAGAACCAGAAACACCGGTACAGACCATTCCTGTTTCGGAACGTTCGGTTCAGGAACATCCTGCCGAAGAAAGAACACCGGAACCTGCTTCCCGTTCTGCTTCCTTTTCCAGACCAGAACCTGTTTCTCCTGATCCAATGAGCAGTACCGGCGTCTTTTTCAGTTCCCTCTCCAGCCACCGGGAAACGGTAAAAACGCAGGAGCACGAAGAACGGGAACGTCTGGAACGCCGCCGCAGAGAATTACTGGAAGAGAAAAAACGCCTTGAAGAAGAGCAGCTTCGTATCGCTCGGGAACAGGCTTCCCAAAAGCAGGCAGAACCAGTCGATGAGATTACCGATTCCTTCTTCTTAGAGCAGCAGCCTGCAGACCTTCCGCAAAATCAAAGCAGCACCCCATTTGGAGATTTTGAACCGGTCACCCCTTCTCCTGAGCAGAAAGAAGCTTCGATGATGAAGGATAAAACCGAATATCAGAAGTTCTTTGTTTCTCAGGAAGAAGCTCCTAAGCAAAACACAAAACCAAACACTTCCCAGCCTTCTTCCGAAGACGCTGTGTTTGACACTTCTTCGTTAAACTTTGATGGGGAATCGACACAGGAAGATATCTTCGCATCCACCCCAACCGGACTTACCGAAGAATTTGCTGCTGCGCAGATGTTCTCTTCTGCCACAAAATCCCAAGCAGACTCTTCCTCCCGTGCTTCCGCAAAATCTTCAAAGTCTTCGCAGAAGCACTTTCACATCGACCTTCCCGGCGATGCCGAGGAAGAAGAGGATGTACCCTCAGAAAAACAGCAATCTTCTCAAAAACAGGAAAAAAAGGGCGGGATATTCGGCAAGAAAAAAGCCCCGGCGGAAGAACCAAAATCACGGCTCGCCTCTGCTGAAGTCCCTGTTCCGGAAGATATTTCCGAAGAGGAAGAAGAGTTAGAGGATTATTCCTCTCCAAAGGATAAGGAAGCTATTCTGCGGGACATGAAGAGCATCAAAACAGGATTGCTTATCCGCGTTGTCCTGATGGTTGTTCTGTTCTCGCTGTCTCTGTATCTGGCACTTGCTGCTCGAGACATCCAGATCGGTGATGAATTGCTCCCGCTGCCAACCTTTATCCAGCCGGAATTGCACTTAAGAACTTATATGGTGGTTTCCTGTATCCTCAGTGCTATCGGCGCTGTCATCTGTTCCAACACGATCGGCGGCGGATTGCTCGCTCTATTAAAATTCAGAGCAAACACCGATACCCTGCCGATGCTTGCTTTGCTTGGCACCCTGGCTCAGGGAATCTGTTTTATCATCAAACCGGAATACTTCAGCGTTGACAAAGCCGATTTTGGAAGCAACCTGTATCTGTTCTTCCCGGTCGCACTGTTCATCCTGCTGTTTAACCTGCTTGGAAAGATTCTGGTTATCCTTCGTATTCAGAATAACTTTAAACTCGTATCTTCCGAAAAGCTCAAACATGCTGCGGTATTCTTAAAGGACCGCAACCTGCTGCGCGACATCTCCAAAGGACTTTCGATGGAAGAATACACCATCGCTTATCCAGAAACCAGCCCATTCCTTGCAAACTTCCTGGATAATTCCTATTCCGAGGACCATGCAGAACGAATGAGCCGTGTGCTTGCCCCAATTTGTCTGCTTGCAGGTATCGTTCTTGCGGTGCTGGCTTACCTCTTTAACAAAAATATCGCAGAAGCAGTTTCCACCTTCACTGCGATCATGTGTGTCAGCGCTCCGCTCACCTCTACCATCGCAGCAAACCTTCCTCTCTATCGGATGTCCAAAAAGCTCATCCCTGCCGGCGCAATGGTTTCGGGATATTCGGCAGTTGATGCCTTCTCTCGCACCGAAGCGATCATTCTGGATGCAAAAGATCTGTTCCGTCCTTCCGACATCATCCTGCACGGAATCAAACCATTTGACCAGAGCAAGATCGACTCGGTCATCCTGGATGCTGCAAGTGTTGTCTGCAACACTGACGGCATGCTCACCGATGTATTTAATAAGATCATCGGTTCCAACAAAGCAATGCTGCGTCCGGTAGAAAACGTTACTTATGAAGATGCAATGGGACTTTCCGCCTGGGTAGACGGCAAACGGGTGCTGATCGGTAACCGTGAGCTGATGGTAAACCACGGCATCGAGGTTCCAAGCAACGATTATGAGATGCGTTTTGTTAAGGATCGCAAAAATATCATCTATCTCTCTAACTCCGGTCAGCTTTCGGCAATGTTTGTCATCAGCTACCGTCCAAACAATCAGACCCGCGAACAGCTGGATCGTATGAACGAAAAGGGAATGTCCCTGATTATCAACACTTCCGACCCGAACATCACAGCAGAAAAGATTCATGCTGTTTACGACTTCCCGCTGGATCAGATCAAACTCATGCCTGCAAAATTCCATGCAGCCTATGAAGAATTGACTGCACAGAAGGAACACTCTCCTGCAAAGATCGGTTTTATCGGCTCCACCCGCATGATGGTAACCGCCATCCTCGACTGTATGACCGCAAAAACCGCAATCGATCAGGCAGTGCTGATTCAGATGATCGCTCTTGTCGTCGGATATGCGCTGGTAACTCTGTTCTCGCTGATGGGAAATCTTTCCTACCTGAGCATTCTGCACCTGATTTTGTTCCAGGGAATTTTTGCTTTGATCGGAACCCTGATTCCAAACCTCAAAAAATATTAAGACATAAAAAAAGGAACCGAAGAAAATCTTCGGTTCCTTTTTTTAAGCGGTTAAGATTGTTCACAGGAGAAGCCCCGTCAGGGAATCTCCTGTGTGCCTAGGGGAATCCCCTAGGGCAGACTATCCGTTATTCTTTTTCTCTTCCAGCCACTGGGAGAGTTCGTCGATATCCTGTTCGGTCAGATCATTGTTGTCGTACAGGGTGTTAACCAGACTCATAAAAGAATTTTTATGCAGTTTTTTGATGAAGTTCTTGGTCTCGTACTCCATGTACTCCTCACGCTCTACCTGAGGATAGTAGATTCTTTCTCTTCCGCGTTTTTCCGAGGAGAGAAAACCTCTGTCGATCAGTCGGGAAAGCAGGGTCAGCAAAGTGGAGATATTCCAGTTCTTTTCGTTGCTGATTACCTTCATTACATCATTGGTCGACATTGGTGGTGTGTTGTCCCAGATTGCCTTCATAACTTCCAGTTCTGCATCCGGCAATCTTCTCATTTTGTCAAACATATGTTCACCCGCTTCCGTCTGTATGGTTTTACAGACTAATTTTAGATTCATCCACATTTATAATTATTACCAATGTAACAGTCATTGTCAATGGATTTTTTGAAATTATTCAGTTTTAACCAAAATTTTTTCTAATTATTTGTCAGTTATCCCCCCATTTGACAAAGAAATCTCTCGCATTCCCGATACGATTGACATTCGTCTTGGTCAGATGATACACTGTTTGAGATAAAAAAGAACGGACAAATAGTAAAGTATTTATTAGAAAGGAACTTTATGAATCAGAACTTATTTGCAGAACTTCCCCTCGTTCCTGAACTGCTGCGCGCTATTGGAGAAATGGGCTTTTCCGAACCGACCCCCATTCAGGCGCAGAGCATCCCACTGATTCTGGAAGGGCGCGATGTGGTTGGCCGCTCCCAGACCGGAACCGGTAAAACAGCCGCATTCGGCATTCCTGCTATCCAGATGGTCGACCCAAATCTTGATCGCCGCATGGCGCAGATCCTTCTGCTGTGCCCAACCAGAGAACTGGCGGTACAGGCCTGCGAGGAACTGAAAAAACTTGCTTACCACACCCGCGGTGTCCACGTCTGCGCCGTTTATGGAGGCGCACCGATCGAACGCCAGATTGTCCAGCTCAAGGATGCCAATATTGTTGTTGGAACTCCAGGCCGCGTTATGGATCACCTGCGCCGCCGCACCTTAAAGATTTCCGAGCTGCGCATGGTTATTCTGGATGAGGCGGACGAAATGCTGAGCATGGGCTTTCGTGAGGACATCGAAACGATCCTGACTCAGGCTCCGGAAAATCGCCAGACCATTCTCTTTTCCGCAACCATGCCAAAGGAAATCATGAACCTGATCGACAACTATCAGAAAGATCCTGTTCTGGTGGAGATCAACAAGTCTCAGGTTGCTTTAAACAGTATCGAACAGTTTTACTACGATATCCCAACCGGACGCAAGAATGATGCTCTGGGACTGCTGCTGCACTATTATGCACCATCCCGCTCAATGGTGTTCTGCAACACCAAAAAGATGGTGGACGACCTGACAGGCTGGCTCCTTGACCACGGATTCAAAGCAGAAGGACTGCACGGAGACATGAAGCAGTCCCAGCGAACCGTCGTTATGGATGCCTTCAAGGCAGGCAGAACCTCCATCCTCGTTGCGACCGATGTCGCTGCCCGCGGCATCGATGTGGATGACATCAACTGTGTGTTCAACTACGACATTCCGCAAAATGCAGAATACTATGTTCACCGTATTGGTCGTACCGGACGTGCCGGAAAAAGCGGCAGCGCTTATACCCTGTGCTGCGGACGAAATCAGCTCCGCCAGATGGAACAGATTCTTCGCTTTGCAAAAGCCCAGGCAACACTTGCACCGGTTCCAATGCCAGACGAAATTTTACAGAAGCGCCGTGAGGAAGGCGCGCAGAAACTCCGAACCTTCCTGACCGGAAAAACTGACTTCCCATATCTCGATATGGTACTGTCGCTGATGCATACCGAGGACGAACAGGTGCCCACCTTCTCCGCAGAGCAGATTGCTGCCGCTGCGCTGGAACTTCTTTACGGGGCACAGCAGTCCGACCTTCCGGATGCAACTGGTTTAAACCGCGAGAAGAAGCGCCGCAGTCCAAAAGATTACGTCAAGTTTATCATTGATGCTGGCTACAATGCACGGATGGTTCCAAACTTTATTGTCGGCGCAATTGCAGAACGAACTGGACTCTCCGGACGAGATATCGGAAAAATCGAAATCTTTGAGGACAACACCACCGTCGAGATTCCACAGGAACAGGCCGAAGAGGTTCTGTCCTCCATGCAGGACTGCCGCATCAACGGCAAAAAGGTTCGAATCTCGGTTCTCCCGACTGAAAAACGCCGCAAAGGTGCAGATCAAAAGGAGAAGTTCAAAAAGGATGGCAAAAAAGCCTCTTCCGAGAAATCCAGCTTTCAAAATCCACGCAAACGCGGATTTTCCGAAAACAAAAACAACTCCAAGCGTAAAAAAGCTTCCTACTCCGAGCGTTTTGCTTCCTACACCGAAAGCTCTCCGGAAAGCTCTTCCCAAAACGAAAAATTCCGCGGCAAAAAGCATAATAAAACCCGCGGGAAATTCCATTCCAAACACAAATAGGCTCATGTGATCTTTCTTCAGGAGGTGTTCTTCTTGCCCCTTACCTTGACCCAGCACCCCTGCGGGCTGCTTGTAGAAGGTGTGACCGATTTTTCCCTTCCCCAGATTCTGGACTGCGGCCAGTGCTTTACCTTCTCGCCCATTCCGGCTTCCGATTGCATGGACGGCATTCTGGAAACCTGGAAAGGCTTTGCGTTAAACCATCCACTGACGATTTCTCAGCTGGAAAACGGCACCCTGCTGTTTCATAACACAACTCCCGAAGTATTTTCTTCCTTCTGGGAACATTATTTTGACCTGGACACCGACTACACCCACATTAAACAGCTTCTTTCTCAGGATGCTATTCTGCGCGATGCTATCCACTACGCTCCGGGAATCCGTATCCTTCGTCAGGACGGCTGGGAAGCTCTGTGCGGCTTTATCATCAGTCAGAACAACAACATCAAACGTATCAAAGGAATTGTCGAGCGGCTGTGTGAGAGCTTTGGAAGCGCAATCGGTGATGGATTGTTTTCCTTTCCTTCTCCGCAGACACTTGCCGCCGCTCCGGTAGAAGATCTTGCACCACTGCGCTGCGGCTTTCGCGCCAAATATCTGATCGATGCTGCGCAGAAGGTAAGCTCAGGTGAGGTAAACCTTTCCGCCATCCCATCCATGCCTCTGGAAGAGGCCAAGGAAGAACTGATGAAAATTTTCGGTGTCGGTCCTAAAGTCGCCGACTGTGCACTGCTGTATGGATTTTACCGTCTGGAATGCTGCCCGATGGATGTCTGGATGAAGCGTGTTTTTTCCCACCTCTATCCAAAGGGGCTTCCCTCCTGCACCAAAGATTATATTGGCATTGCTCAGCAGTATCTGTTCCATTACGCACGTACCTGCCCAGATGTCTTTCCTGCTGAGGAAAAGCCGAAAAAAACATCCCGCAAAAAGCAGGAGGTCTGTGTATGAGACAAATTCTCTGCTTAATCCTCACCTTCTCTCTCCTGTTCTGCGGCTGTTCCTCTTTTCAGACTGAAAAGACAGAACTGTCTGGCTCGACGGAACAAACAGAGACCTCGGAAGAAAAGCCCTCTGAATCTTCCACACCGCCATCAGATAGCCCGGAAAACGATGCTCAACAAAATACTTCCCGGGAAATTTTTTCTGACGAGCAAAATCCTTCCAAAGAAAGTCCATTTCTTCTCTGTGCTTACCTTCCGACCTCCTCTGCTCCGGATGACCTTTCTCCCTACGCCCAAAATATCGCCCTGCTCGACTACCTTGTCTTAAACACCGGTGTCTACTGGAACGAAAATGGTGAACTCCTTGTCTCCGATCATTTTTCTTCGGCTGTTCAGGCTCTGGATGGTCAAACCGAGCTCTGGTGTACCATCAATCCACAGGGAGAACTGATCCGTTCTCAGACTGCCGGCAGCACCATCGATACCGATGAAGAACGCCAGAATCTGGCACAGAATATCGTCGAGTTTGCAGAGAAACACAAGCTGTCTGGTATCGACATTGACTGGGAATTTCCTCTAGAAAGCGAATGGGAGGATTTTTCCGCTTTTCTGGTCACTTTAAAAGATCTGCTCGATACTTCTGATATTGGTCTTTCACTGGCTTTGTATCCGCAGGATATCCTGCTAGAACAGCCAGCAATTGATTCTATCGACCGCGTCCATGTCATGGCATATGACCAGTTTGACAGCGAAGGGCTGCACAGCACCATGCAGACTGCAAAAGACAGCATCGATTACTTTTTATCGCTGGGATTTTCTCCCGAGCAGCTTGTGCTGGGAATCCCTGCCTATGGAAGGCCGTTGGATGCTTCGGCACAGTGGCTGCTCTATTCCGATATCGACCTTTCTGCGGTCTCTTCGGAAGACCCCAATCGTATCGACGATTTCTTTTTTAACACCCCTCAGCTTGCTGCTGAAAAAGCACAATACGCAAAAGAACAGGAACTTGGTGGAGTGATGATTTACCACCTGCTGTGTGACAAAACAGATGAAGATTCTCTGATCTATGCTGTTTCAAACGCTGCTTTCAGCACCCAAGAAACCGAGTAAAAATATAAACATAAACACAAAGAGCCTAAGACCGATTACGGTTTTAGGCTCTTTGTGTAAGTTACGAGGATTATGAAATATAGATGAGTTGTCTGAAATGAAATTAAGCGTTGAATGCTTCTTCGTCATCTGCAAGTGGATCGCCATAAACAACAGGTGCTGCTTTTCTGTTTTCCAGACGGCTGAAGATTGTGCCGCCAACATAACCTGCAAGCAGGCCACCAACTGCTGCCAGTACCAGTGCCAGAACCACTTTGAGTGGTGGGTTGAATCCGAATGGAGCAATCATACCAGGGATTGGGGAAGCAGTACCAGGAGCGTTGTTTACGATGCCCAGAGCTGCTGCTGCCAGACCTGCCAGACCGCCGCCGAAGAAGTTGGAAGTAAAGATCGGAATTGGATGTTTTGTAACGATGTGTGCCTGGGTCAGTGGCTCAAGCATAACAGCGATAATATTGCTCTTGTCGCCGTAGTGCATTTTGTGGAAGATCATACCGTTTGTGAAGGAACCACCGAAGCATGCGATTGCAGCAATACCCATAGGAAGACCGGTCAGACCAAGCATTGCGGTCAAAGCCATCGAGCTGAGTGGGGAAGTACAGATCATCTTCATGATACCGCCGAGCAGGAAGCCCATTACCAGTGGGGACTGTTCTGCTGCTGCGGAAATGGTACCGCCGATCATGGTCAGAACAGAGTTAACTGCTGGATCAACTGCGAATGCAACCAGTCTTGCCAGAGGAGCAACGGTCAGTGCACCAAGGATCAGGTCCAGACCGGTTGGCAGATATTTTTCAATGTATGGGGAAACAAGACCGATAATGTAACCTGCAATGAAACCTGGCAGGATTCCGTAACCGCCGCAGGCAAGACCGCCTACTACTGCAAATACTGGATTTGCACCCATGCAGATTGGAACCATAACGCCTGCTGCAACGCCGCCGAGGCTGCCTGCGGTTGCGCCAACTTCACCGAGGAATGCAATACCCAAAAGATCACCAGTGATGTATTTGTGTACTGCTTCTACCAGGAAAGATGCAACAGCTGCATTTGCCATACCGGACATTGCTTCGCTTCCCTTAGGAAACTTTAAGCTGAACAGGGAGAAAACGGCCAGTGTGAGGAGCAGGAAACCGACTCCGGAAAGAATTGTTAACATACTCGAAACCTCCATACGAAACTTACATTTTTTCGGTACATTTTATCTTGTGTACCTCTGTGATTGACTATGCCTAGATTATAGAGGGAAGATTTATAAAACTACAAAAAGTTACAGAAATTATTTTGTCAAAATATCGCGAAAACGCAACTTTGTTAAATTTGTTTAGTTATTCGGTGCAATCTCTGACGTGATGTACAACAAAAGAGGTTGTTTTCTTGTCTCTTGTAAATCTATGTTTCGTTATTATATCTAAATATTTTCAATATTTCTCTACGTTCGATTCTTCTATTTCATCGTTCCTTCATGAAAAATCCGCTTTTTTCTCACAAAATCCTTGTATCATTCCCGTTTATCACATTTATTCCCTGATCCGCTTTGAATCTTATTGTACCTGTCGTACAATAAGATTCCCTTTTTCTTCTCTTTTACTATCTCTGTAAACATCTTCTGTTGAATTTGATTAGGAATTTCAAAAAGTTACATCTTCCCATCTCTGGGTTTCTATTAAACAAATAAAAAAAGCGGCCTGAAAATTCAGGTCGCTTTTTCGCTATTTTTGTTTCGATCAATTGGTACAGTAAAAGATCAGAGAGTTTAAAAAGTTTTTGAGCGAAACCTTGCCATGGCTGTCCGATTTTCCTCGGATATAATCCATCTCTTTGCGAATCTGCTCAAAACTGTAAATGGAACCTGCAAAATCATGGAAGGTATCATTGGAATAATCCTCAATTCCCATGTTGGCAAGATTCGTAAGCCCTGCATTGACGGTACGGCGAATTCGCTGTTCCATCGACTTGGAGTTGTTGGGACTAAATTTGCTGCACAATTCGGATACGGTAAATTTGCCCGATTCCGGTCCCTGCTCAATCATATAATCGACCAGCGTGATAATATCCGCACTGCCGCTTTCTCCGATAATTCCCAGTTTTTGCAGGATAGAACGCAGCCGTTTGATATGCGGCTTTTCTTCTGCAGGCTGCTCAGAAGCAAGGCGAATTTCCGGAATCGGTGCAGCTGCGGCATTCGGAGGTGTGTCTTTTAAGAACAAAGACTGCATCTGATTGAAGGTTCGGCGCATCTGAATGGAGTCGATTACATTAGTCAGGACACGCACTACTTCCATACCGTTGACCGGCTTTTGAATAAAGAAGGTTACTCCACACTCATACGCCTGGCTGATCATTTCCTTGCTGCTCACCTGAGAAAGCATGACATAGCTGATATCCGGATACTGTTCTTTTGCTTTGCGCACAAAGTTGATACCATCCATAATCGGCATAAGCAGATCCACCACCACGATATCCGGTGAAACATACGCCAGATCCTCCAGCGCGTCCATACCATTTGAGGCGGTTCCACAAACCTCACCCAGTTTCTTCTGCTGAATGATAATTTTCAAAATGTTACATACACTCGCGTCATCATCTATCAGATAAATTTTCATCATGCTTCCACCTCCAAATTTTCTTTTGGAATCCGGATGGTAAAATCGGTACATCCATCTTCCGAAGTTACACTGATGCTTCCCCCAAGCTCGGATTCCACAATATCCTTGACCAGCGAAAGTCCCAGTCCTCGACTAACCTGTCCGGTTTCATAGTTAATCTTGGTCGAAAATCCCGGCATAAAGATCGTTGGAAGATATTCCTCATCAATACCGCCGCAGTCGTCATGCACCCCGATCACATAATCTTCCCCGTCTTCTTTGCCGGAAAGCACTACCCGAGCATGTCTGTTTCCCGCTGCTTCTGCTGCGTTGTTGATCAGGTTTCTCAAAACTGACATCAGATAGTAATGCTTATCGGTATAAAAGTTTTTTTCCAAAACCACATCCAGCCGCATGTTGTGCCCATAGTCCCCAAACACATGGCGAACACTTTCCTGCATGATACCAAAGATATTCTTCATCCACATGCCGCTCTCTTCCTGGTCGGTGTTGAGTGCATCGGAAATCCCGTTCATAATCAGGTAGTATTCCTTTTTCACCTCATGGATATCTTTTGCGACAGTCAGTGCCTTCTGGGCAATCTCACCCATTCCTTCTTTTGCATTAAGTTCATTGAACAGGCTGTAAGAAACTGCCATCGTTTCCTCGATGCGCGAAGTATTTTTGTTCATCCAGATCACTTCGCTCTTGAGCTGTGAGGTCAACAGCAAAAGCTTTCGGTAACGAATCCGGTCATCTTTGCGCAGGATGGATAGTCCATACGCATCAAAGGATGCCAGCAACACAACTGCCAGAACCGTTCTGCCAATTCCCACAATCACCAACCGCAGCAAAACCGCCGTGGTCAGTGCATCGGTTCCCAGACGAACAAAGATTTCGGTCAGGTTGGAGATTACGTCAATTCCCAAAATCGGCAGGAACTGTTCCAGACGAAAATGCCGGATCGGGAAAAATCGCACATAAATGGCAAACAGTCCGCCGTACATCAGATGGAAAAACATCTCCGGCGAATAGGACCAGAACGCCTCTGCTATCTCGCCGCTATGCAGCCACTCCACAATGCACCGCACCAGTAAAATACCCGGTGCTGTAATGAGCGTAACCGGGAAAACCGGAAAATGCTCAAACAAGAAAGCAAACAGCGGCAGACAGATAACCGCCAAAGATATTTTAAATCCATTGATGATAAGGTTGATGTTCAGCTGAGCCAGCACAATCATAATCGCCGCTGAAAGCAGGATCAGCTGCATCTTTTGTAATGCCGAGTCCTTTTTCTCATGAGACATGTTCTGTTTCCCTCCAATACATTTTGTTATAATCTGATATTACTCCATTATTAGGGTGACACAAAAATGAACATCTGTCAATAAGCCTCTGGAAAAGACTGGAAGTTGTGACCAAAAAGAAAATTGTGTTTTTAGTAAAAAAAGAGAGAGGAATCCTCCTCTCTCTTAGCAGTTTTTCGCTAACTGTTTGCAGCAATGACAACCTGAATTTCGTCTGTGTTTGCCTGCCCGATAATATAAGCGGTATACATAACTCCTCTTCGTGCCTGCAGGGAAAAAGAAATAACTGGACTGAGTTCCCCGTAACCTGGCAGATAACGTCCGCTGACGCGATAATCGCTGTCATCGAGTTCCACATCTTCAATGCGAGGTTCAATCCGCAGTGGTGTGTTGAGCACATAAAAGCTGTAGCTTCCCGGGCGCAGACGTCTGGAAAGAGTATTCTCTTTATAACGGACATCCGAGAATACCACTCTGCCATCCGAGGTCATCATATCCAATGCGGTACTTCCCAGCAGGAAATTTGCCATCCGCAGGCAGGCAAACCCACCCATCTGTCCGGAGCAGGAGGTATCATCGATTCGGCTTAGTTCCAGTGTTCCGGTCGACGCATTGTTGAGCAGCACAAAGGTAATCGTCTCTCCCGCCTGCATCGGAACTGTTTTTCGCAGAAGCACCGTTCGGTTCGAGCTTGCATTTAAAACGGTAACGGTGCGGAAGCCCTGCCCAAAGCAGTAATATGTAGAAAAATTACCGAAAGCAAGGTTGGTAGCTACCCTCTGGGAACCGACATTCACATTGACTGCCCCTGCCTGTGCGGCTGCATGGAAAAACCTTACCCGGCAGCAGCGTGTTGTTGGCTGGTTTGACGTATTGTTGGAAGGCGGAATCGGCTGCGGAAAACTTGGGAGCGTCTGTGGAGTATCTGGAATTGGATTTCCCGAACCGTCAACACTCGGGAAACTTGGCAGGGTCTGCGGAATGTCATCCGGCACTACTACCGCACTTCCGGAACCATCTTCACTGGGAAAGCTTGGTAAAGTCTGTGGAATATCCGCAGCGGACATCTGCCGCAGGTTGTTTTGATTTTCACTCATGGTTTCAGACCACCTTTTCTCAAAGGATACAAGAACCGGCTTCTCTATTTCCCGGGAAATTCATTCAGAGAATCCATTTCTTCTCCTTTTCAGAATATGAAAAGTCAGCCATTTTGTGAAAATCACTCTACTCCTCCTATCCTTTTAAATTCTTTGGATGCTTACAATCTTATCCGCAATATTTTCGCAGAATGCCGCATCGTGTTCGACAAACAGCATTGCCGCTTCCTGCTCCATAAGCAGTTTTTCAATCTGCATTCTGGAAAAAATGTCGATGTAGTTGAGCGGCTCATCCCAGAGATACAGGTGCGCCTTCTGGCACAGACTTTTTGCAATCAACACCTTTTTCTTCTGGCCCATGCTGTACTGCTCGAGCGGAATCTCAAACTGGGTTCGCTCAAACCCAAGATTGCGCAAGATGGTCATACACAGGCTCTGGTCCACTCCGCTTTTCAAAAGTTCCTCCTGTAAACTGCCCTGCAGTCCTGAGGTATCCTGTGAGACTACAGAAAAGGTAAGTCCAGAAGCAATCCGAAGTGTTCCCTGATAATTAAGTTGCTCTCCCGCGATCAGTTTCAGAAGGCTTGTTTTTCCGCAGCCGTTTTTGCCCTGTAAACAAACCTTTTCTCCTGCTCCAACCGAAAAGCTTACCGGAGAAAATAAAGGTTCTCCACCAAAACAGACAGAAAGTTCTCCGACCTCTACAAGCTTCTTTGCAAAATGCTTCTCCGGCTGAATCTTTAACTTTCCGACATTCTCCACATTTTTGAGCAGTTTGGATTTTTCCTGTGCAGCATCCAGTTTCCTCATCTCGATCGACTTGGAGCGCTTCATCATCTTGGCAGCTTTGTGTCCAATGTATCCCCGGTCACAGGGACCTTCTCCTATCTTGGTTGCCTCCACCCGGTCTGACCATTCGGCGGTGCGCTTTGCTGCTTCATGCAGCCGGCTAATTTCTTTTTTGAGCTTTTCGTTCTGTTCCCGCTCAGACTGAATACGGGTCTGATAATCGTGGTACCAGCCGCTGAAATCTCCTTTTCTGACCTCAATCTCATTGCGTCCGATGGAAAGGATATGATCGACACATCCGTCCAGAAAAGCTCGGTCGTGCGACACCAGCAAAAATCCCTTCTGTCGCCTTAAGTATTCCGAAACAATCTTTCTTGATTCAATATCAAGGTGATTGGTCGGCTCATCAATGAGTGGAAAGGAACCCTCCTGTAAAAACAGTGCAGCCAGCTGCAGTTTCGTTTTTTCTCCTCCGGAAAGCGTTTCAAACGGCCGCCACAAAGCGTCCTCTTCCACACCCAGAAGAGAAAGCTCCCGCCGGATTTTCCATTCCGGACATCCCGGACAAAGCTCCTCCATCACTTCCATCGCAAGCCACTCCGGATGTTTTACCGGAAGCGGAAAATAAACAAAAGAGACCTTTGCTCCGATGCTTCCCCCAAAACCCGTCAGTCCATAAGGATGCTGCTGGGAGCCAAGCATCAAGCGCAGAAGGGTGGTTTTTCCCCGTCCATTGCGACCGGTCAAACCCAGATGCCAGTCGGTGTCCAGGTTTGCCGAGAGATTTTCAAAAACCGGTTCATAACTTCCTTCATAACAAAAACTAACATTCGATAACAAAATGATTGACATGGCGTTTCCCTCCCAAAACTCAGGCAACAAAAATGGCAGCAGGAAATCCTGCTGCCGCTTTTTCAGAAGGGAACAAAAGGTCAAACAGAAATCTTATTCCGCAGAACATCCGTCTGCGAACATAAAATCCTGACACCTTTTTCTATATTCTGAAAATATGCACAAGCTTTGTTTCCTGCTGGCGGGCAAACGCAATTTGGGCACAGAAATTTCAAAGAATCTCTGTCCGCCTTTTCGTAATCTGCATTTTACCCTTACTTGATTAGCAGGAAAATTTGCGCATATTTTCACCTCAAATCTTAAAATCTAAATCCTTTGCCAGTATAACAATTCGGCTTTGTTCTGTCAAGTGCTGCTGCAAAATCCACCTGTTCTCTTCCTGAAGGAAATCGACAATTTTCTTCTGATATGCTAAACTAAACTTACCGGGAATCTTTTGACGAAAAGAGGGGTATTATGAAAAAGCTGAATTATCTTTTCCTGATTCTGTTTGTGATTGACCTGATTGTTCTGTTGGGATATGGGCAGGCGCAGGAAGAAAGACTGGCAACATACACTTATTATCGAGTTTGTTTTTACTGGTTTTATTTCTTCCCCATCGCCTATTTTCTGGGCGGATATTTGTTCGGACAGTTGCTCTTGCATAGAAGCCTCATTTTTATGTCTCCGACCGTGGAAAAGGTTCTTCTCATCCTGAATCTTGGCTTCCTGATTGTATATCTGGCAATCGCCGTCCTGTTAACGGTTCATGTTTTTACTGACTTTCTCCCATTAAATATTGCAGGACATCTTTCTTACTTCATCATGAGCATCTTCACTAAAGCATTATTTCTCTTCTCAGCTTTGGGGCTAACACTGTTTGTCTGCCTTTCCAGCCGAAAAAGTCGAAAGGAAAGCCTTTCTGATTCAACTCTCTAACTCTATCCCCCAAAATTACAAAGCGGCAGCAGGGAATCCTGCTGCCGCTTCTTTTTATAAAATCAGTCCAGTTATGCATTACTGCTGCAAGGTTGCAATGATGGATGGCAAAAACTGCTTTTTGCGCGATACCATACCCGGAACCAACAGCCCATCGCTTGGGATTTCCTCAATGTGATTGGACTGCTTGAGGATCTCCTCTGCCTTTGCTCCACTGCACAAAACGATGCTGTTTTCCTCGATAATATTGGTCAGCAGGAAGAACAACATAGTAGAAGGGTCCTTTTCGGTCTTTTCCTTCATCAGCTGCTGCAATGCTGGAATTTGTGCGCGCAGACCTGCTTCGCTTACCGAAGTGATCTGTCCCACGCCAAAGTTTGCCCCTGCGGTGCAGAAGGTCTTGTAGTCCTGATAGAAGATCTCCTCGGTGGAACGAGAGGACAGGTCGCTTCCTGCCTCAAACATCTGCTGTGCATAGGTCGGAATGTCGATCTTTGCGATCTTTGCAAGTTCCTGAGCCGCTGCACGGTCCACTTCGGTACAGGTTGGAGAACGGAACATCAGGGTATCGGACAAAATTGCCGAGCAGAGCAGCCCTGCGATACTCTGTTCAATCTCGATGCCGTTTTCGCAATACATCTGGTAGATGATGGTTGCAGTGCAGCCAAGCGGCTGGTTGCGGAAATAAACCGGATTGAGGCTCTCCAGTCCTCCCAGACGGTGATGGTCGATGATTTCCAGAATATCTGCACATTCCACACCATCCACAGCCTGATTCTTCTCGTTGTGGTCGACCAAGATAACCTGTTTTTTCTCGGTTGCAAGGAAGGAACGCTTGGACAGCTGACCGATATAGTGGTTGTTCTCGCCCAGAACCGGGAAATAACGGTGACGTTCCTTTGCCATGACTTCCTTGACATCGTCGGTATAATCATCCATCGAGAAGGACAGGATACCGTGCTGGGTCATAAAGAAATCAACCGGCATGCTCTGGTTAATCAGTCTTGCTACTGTATAGGAATCATATGGGCTGGACAAAATGATGCAGCCCTTGTTTTTTGCGCGCTCGATGATGGTCTCGTTTGGTTCTGCATTGGTGCACAGAATAATGCAGGATGCTCCGATCTCAATCGAGAAAAACTGCGACTCAAAGCGGTTACCGATGATGACCATGTCGTGCTCTGCCACATAGTCCACCATTCGCTCCGGTGTGTTTGCTGCGATGGTAACACGTCCTTTGTCAAAGGTACCGCTGACATCTCCGCAGATTACCTTTGCTTCCAGCACCTTGACGATATTTTCATACGGAGTCTTTGCTTTGGATACGATTCGGTTGTCGTACACATCCATATCGGATGCTGCGATGTTGGAAATGGTAATGATACCTTCCAGCACACCCTCCTGATTGGTGATGCACAGGGTGCTGGCTTCGTTTTCCTTCATGGTGCTGTACGCCTGCTTGATGGAAATTTTGCGGTCCACACCCGGAACTTCCTTGATTTCCATATCCGAAACACGGGTACGGACATTGGAAAGGTACTGTGGACAGTCCACTCCAAAATAGGACAGAGCAAAAGCAGTTTCCTTGCTCACTTCGCCCGCACGTTTTGGGGTATAGGTCTTGCCGGTCATCTTTCGTTTTAAGTTTGCGTAGGCAATTGCGGAACAGATGGAATCGGTATCAGGATTTTTATGTCCGATGACGATGATTTCCTTTTCCTGATTCAATGTCTTTTCTCCTCTCGTTTTTCTTACATTTCTATTTTATGTCGGTTAAATACTGCTTTCATCTGCAAAAACTATACCATACTTTCGGCCTCAGTACAAGAATTTAGTTTGTTAAAGTAAAAACAAATCCCAGGCTGAGCCTGGACCCTGTTCGGCTTCGCCGCAATCTTTCGGAGAATGGAGTGAAACGATATTCTTGGGGGCAATGAATGCAAAGCCAGTTTTGAGCGAAGAGTAAAACATTACCCATTCGCCTATAGCGCAAAGACGGGTAGTTGGGTAAAAAAATGAAGTTTCGGTAGTTGAACATTTGTTTTCAACTTGCTTTTCTACAAAAAGCTCGCGGTTTTCAAAGGCTTTGCCTTTGGTCGCTCGTTACAGCGAGTGAAACATCTTCAACCAAAACAATACAAAAAGGATATCAGCAAAAAACGCTCCCAAGATGGGAGCGTTTTTGATTATCTTTATTCTGTCCGAACAAACTGGCTGTAATACAGCTCATGATAAAATCCGTTTTTCTCAAGCAATTCTGCATGGGTACCCTGTTCAATTACCTTACCGTCACGCATCACCAGAATACAGTCTGCCTCGCGGATGGTGGAAAGTCGGTGCGCCACCACAAAGCTGGTGTGTCCCTTCATCATCTCGGCAAATGCCTTTTGAATCTTTACTTCTGTTCGGGTATCGATGCTGGAAGTTGCCTCATCCAGAATCAGGATAGAAGGCTTGGTCAGCATCGCCCGGGCAATACACAAAAGCTGTTTTTGACCCTGCGAGATATTTCCCCCGTCCTCCGAAAGGATGGTATCATATCCCTGCGGCAGACGCATGATAAAGCTGTGCGCAAAGGCAGCCTTTGCCGCTGCAACCACCTCTTCATCGGTTGCATCCGGTTTTCCGTAGGCAATATTATCCCGAACCGAGCCTTTGAACATCCAAGTATCCTGAAGCACCATGCCGTACAGGGAGCGCAGTGCATCCCGCGCAATCTTCTGGGAAGGAACGCCATCCACCCGGATTTCTCCCTCATCGGTATCATAAAAGCGCATCAGGAGGTTAATCATGGTGGTCTTTCCGCAGCCGGTTGGACCGACCAGTGCGATTCTCTGTCCCGGCTGCACCTTGAGGTTAAAATCCTGAATCAACGGATGCTCCTTATGATAAGAAAACGAAACGTGGTCAATCTCCACCCTGCCTTCTGCACGGGAAGGATGTGCAGCATCCGGGTCATCCGGCGTTTCTGCCGGCTCATCCATCACCGCAAACACCCTCTTTGCGCTGGCAAGAGCGGTCTGAAGTTCGGTAACAACTCCCGAAATCTCGTTAAATGGCTTAGTGTACTGGTTTGCGTAGGTCAAAAAGCTGGACAATGCACCGACGGTAAATCCGCCGCCAATACAGGAGAGCGCTCCCACCAGAGCAACCGCTGCGTACACCACGCTGTTGACAAATCGAGTGCAGGGGTTGGTCAGCGAGGAATAAAACTGTGCCTTGACACCCGCATCATACAGCTCGTGGTTGATGCGGTCAAATTCCTTTTGTGCGCGCTCCTCATAGCAGAATGCCTTGACAACCTTCTGGTTGCCGACAAGCTCCTCAATACAGCCGCTGAGCTGACCCTTGATGGCGCTCTGCCTGCGGAACATCGAAAAGGAATGTTTTGCAATAAAGGATGCGACAAACAGCGAAAGCGGTGTGATGACGACCACAACCAGCCCTACCTTAAAATTGATAGCAAGCATATATCCCAGCGTAATCACAATCGTGATGATTCCGGTAAACAACTGAGAAAATCCCTGGAGCAGTCCGTCCGAAATCGAATCGATATCATTGATGATTCGGCTGATGATGTCTCCATGAGAGCGGCTGTCTATTTTGCTCAGCGGAATTTCTTCCAGCTTATTAAAAACACAAACACGCAGGTCGCGCACTGTCTTATAGGTTACCATATTGGTACACAGCGTCATCAGCCACTGAAACAATGCTCCCAGCAGTGCAACGGCAATCAGTTCTCCCAAAATTGGGAGCAGCTGATCAAATGCAACCTTCCCCGGTGCAACAATCTGGTCGATACCCTTTCCAATCAGAATCGGAGCATACAGCACCATTGATACACTCAGCAGTGCACTGACCACCGCACCAGCTAAATACAGCCAATACGGCTTTGTAAAGGTCAGGATTCTCTTGAAAAGATCGGTTCGTTTTTCCATATCCATTATTCCTGACCTCCTTTTTCATTTTCTTCATTCTGCGACCAGTAAATTTCTCTGTACTGCTCACAGCCTGCAAGCAGCTGTTCATGTGTTCCGATTCCAACTGCCCTGCCATCATCCAGCACAATAATTTTATCCGCATAGCGAACCGTATTGGCGCGCTGCGAAACCAGGATAACGGTCATGTTATTTCCCGATTCTCGGGAAAGTGCTGCAATCGACTGGCGCAGTGCGGCATCGGTCGCAAAATCCAGAGCACTTGCGCTGTCGTCCAAAATCAAAATTTCCGGAGAACCCACCAACGCGCGGGCAATGGTCAGACGCTGCTTTTGTCCACCTGAAAGGTTTTTGCCTCCCTGCAAAATCACTGTATCCAGTCCGTCCGGAAGCTTGCGTACAAATTCCGCTGCCTGTGCCACTTCCAACGCTTTCCATATCTCCTCATCGCTGGCATTTTCATCGCGCCACTGCATGTTCTTTCTGAGCGTACCAGAAAACAGCACCGCCTTTTGCGGCACCATACCGATTTTCTTTCGCAGCTGACGCACCGGAAAGTCCCGCACATCGGTACCATCTACCTTAACACATCCCTTGGATACTTCGTAAAATCGTGGGATCAGGTTTATCATGGTCGATTTACCGCAGCCGGTACCGCCAATAATACCCAGTGTCTGCCCTCTGCCGACTTCCAGCGACAGGTCATGGATAGCATAGTCTCCCGCATCCGGATAAACAAAGCTTACATCTTCAAATGAAATCTTGTTTGTATCCTGTTTTGGGGGCTCCACTTCTTTGAGCGTACGGTTTACAATAGAAGGGGAAAGTTCCATTACCTCGTTGACTCTGGCAGCTGAAGCGGATGCTTTGGTAAAGATCACGACCAGGTTTGCCACCACAATCATTGCTAAAAGGATCTGGTTTAAGTAATTGACAAAGGCAATCACTTCGCCCTGTGTCATACCGCCTGCATTTACTCTGACACCTCCAAACCACACAACAGCAGCAATTGCCAGATTGATGATGGTGCTGGTCAGGGGATTTAATAAGGCAGAAATCTTTCCAACCCGGATGGAGGTCTCCATCTGATCGTCGCTTTCAGCAGAAAATCGACTCTTCTCCTGCTCCTGTCGGGAAAAAGCTCGGATAACGCGGACACCCGAAAGATTTTCCCGGGTAATCAGTGAGATACGGTCCAGCTTCCGCTGAATAATGCGGTAATAAGGAACCGAGCGGCTCATAATAAAATATAAAACAACAGCCACCAGCGGTGCTGCCAGGAAAAAGATCAATGCCAGCTTCCAGTCAATGATGACTGCCATCACTGTTGCACCGATTACCAGAAACGGTGCGCGCACTACCAGTCGAATCAGCATGGCAACTGCCAGCTGCAGCTGGTTTACATCGTTGGTGATTCGGGTAATCAGCGAAGGAGTACCAATCTGATCGATCTCCCCGTGAGAAAGGCTGTTGATATGCGCAAACATTTCCGAGCGTACAACCGTTCCAAAGCCCTGGCTTGCCTTTGCCGCAAAATACTGACAGATCAGCGCGCATCCAAGACCAACCAGTCCCAGCAAAATCATCACGCAGCCCATCTTGATCACATAAAGCCTGTCCCCATTTGCAATTCCCACATCAATCATCCTTGCCATAACCAAAGGAACAATCAGCTCAAAAATTGCCTCGATCAGTTTAAAAACAGGGCCAAGAAAAACCTCTTTTTGAAAGCTTTTGAGATATTTTGCAAACTTTAACATTCTATTCTCATTTCCTCCGTTGTATCTTAATAATCTGACATGATATGATTATAGCATATTTTGTCTTAAATAAATATATTTCCTTTTTGTTCCCCATCTTTTTACAGAAATACCATCACGGGAAAATCAGCATCTTATCGTCTAGGAGAGTTTTTATGCCAAACATTTTTCACTACAACATTCTGGTCACCCTTGACCGCAACTACCTCAAGGTTTTAAGTGTCATGCTCTATTCGCTGTCCCAGTCCGATCCGGACGCAGTGTTTACCGTCTATGTAGCAAACAACAGTCTGACCGAGGATGATTTTTCCTCTCTGCGCACCCTCATCCCCCGTACCGAGTTTGTGGACGTCCGCGTTTGTGATGAACTTCTTTCCGGTGCGCCGATCTCCGACCGTTACCCGAAGGAAATGTACTTCAGACTCTTTGCTGCACAGTATCTGCCGCAGGAACTGGACCGCATCCTCTATCTCGACCCGGACCTTGTTATCCTCAACGATCTGCGCGGGCTTTATTCCATCGACTTTCAAAATCATCTGTTTGCCGCTTCCTCCCACATCGAAAGCACCTTTTTTAAGAACTTTAACCGTCACCGCCTTCATCTTTCCAAAGAAGCCCGCTATATCAATTCCGGTGTCATGATGCTCAATCTTTCCTTGCTGCGAAAAGAGCAGCACCCGCAGGAAATCTATGATTTTATCAACGAACACAAAACCTCCCTGCTGCTCCCGGATCAGGACATTCTCAATGCCCTGTACGCTGACCGCACCATCTTTTTGGACCCACTGATCTATAACCTTGGAGAAAAATATCTGCGGCTAAAAAATCTGCACCTTCCAAAGGAAGAGAAACTTGGAATTGACTGGGTCCGCAATCACACTGCCGTTGTGCACTATTATGGAAGAAACAAACCTTGGAAAGAAGGTTATCACGGAAAACTCGGCATTTTCTATCAGGAATTTCTCCACGATATGGAAAGCTTTTCCTAAAAATCTGCTGTCCTATCTAGCCTGTACAGAAAACTTTATGGTATCATAAAAGAAACTTCTGTCAGGAGGGATTCTCAAATGAAAACTGCAAAAACAAATTGGATCGGAACTATCCTCAGCTGTCTGTGTGATATAGCAGGATTTGTCACCATCACCTATCTTTTGGGCTGTGCTGACTTTTCCTTTTCCAAAAGCCCTATTTCCATTCTGCTGTTTGCAGCAAACTGCTGGCTCTATTCCCTGTTCTGGCAAAATCTCCGCCGCTACCTTTCAAGAGGAGCTGCTATCCTCGTTACCATTCTGGCTTTTGGCTGTGTTGCAGCGCTTTTATACTTCATTGGATTTCTGCCGTTTGGGACCGAACCTGTGCGTCTGCCTCTTTTCTGATTCCTCTTGCCCTGAGGGCGGCAGCTGTGATACAATTTTTCAAAAGAAAAGCAGCTTTTTTGGCTTCTTCCCCCCTTTTCTCATATGCAGAATCTATGGTATAATAAGTTGTTATGCGGGATTTCCCGATTTTTTGGTAAGTAACTTTTTTTATAATAGAAAGGTGAGATTTCATGGCAGACAAGCGGCAGGACCACATTCGAAATTTCTGCATCATTGCCCACATTGACCACGGCAAGTCGACCCTTGCCGACCGAATTTTGGAAAAGACACAGGCGATCTCCCTGCGTGAAATGGAAGATCAGCTTCTGGACAACATGGACCTGGAACGGGAACGCGGCATCACCATCAAAGCCCGCGCCGTTAAGGTTGAATACAAAGCAAAAGATGGGGACACCTATGAATTTAACCTCATCGACACCCCTGGACATGTCGACTTTAACTACGAGGTATCCCGTTCTCTGGCTGCCTGCGAAGGTGCACTGCTGGTAGTCGATGCTTCCCAGGGTATTGAAGCACAGACTCTGGCAAACACCTATCTTGCCATCGAGCATGACCTGGAGGTCGTTCCGGTAGTCAACAAGATTGACCTGCCAAGCGCAAACCCAGAGATGGTCTGCCACGAGATCGAGGACATCATCGGCATCCCTGCGCTGGATGCTCCGCGCATTTCCGCTAAAACCGGTCTTAATGTAGAGGAAGTTCTGGAACGCATCGTAACCGATATTCCTGCTCCAAAAGGCGACCCGAATGCTCCGCTTCAGGCGCTGATTTTTGACTCCTACTATGACAGCTACAAGGGCGTTATCGTTTATATCCGTGTGATGGAAGGTACTGTAAAACCGGGCGACGACATCCTGATGATGGCGACCGGTGCACAGTTCCACATCGTGGAAGTCGGCTATATGGGCGCGACCAATCTGGTTCCAACCAGCGGACTGTCTGCCGGCGAGGTAGGCTACATCACCGCCAGCATCAAGAGCGTGCGCGACACCGTTGTCGGCGACACCGTCACCCATGTGGATGCTCCTGCGGAAAAACCGCTTGCTGGTTACCGTCAGGTAAACCCGATGGTATTCTGTGGTATCTATCCTTCCGATGGTGCAAAATATCCGGATCTGCGCGATGCCCTGGAAAAATTGCAGCTCAATGACGCATCCCTTTCCTTTGAGCCGGAGACCTCCAAAGCGCTGGGCTTTGGTTTCCGCTGCGGATTTTTGGGACTTCTGCACATGGAGATCATTCAGGAGCGTCTGGAACGTGAGTTTAACCTTGACCTGATCACCACTGCACCAAGCGTTATCTATAAACTGAACATGACCGACGGCACCACCATGATGATCGACAACCCGACAAACTACCCTGACCCATCCGACATCGAGTCGGCAGAGGAGCCGTATGTCAAGGCGAGCATCTTCTCCCCTTCCGCATACATCGGTACCATCATGGAACTGTGTCAGGAACGCCGCGGCATCTACAAGGACACCAAGTATCTGGATACTGACCGCGTCGAGATTCACTACGAGCTGCCGCTCAACGAGATTGTTTACGACTTCTTTGATGCACTCAAATCCCGCACCAAAGGTTATGCTTCGTTTGACTACGAGCTGTCCGGTTACAAGACCTCTAAGTTGGTTAAGCTGGACATCATGATCAGCGGCGATGTTGTCGATGCTCTTTCCTTCATCGTTCATGCTGACCGCGCATATTCCCGCGCACGCAAGATGGCAGAGAAACTCAAGGAGAACATCCCGCGTCAGATGTTTGAGGTACCGATTCAGGCAGCCATCGGCGGCAAGATCATCGCCCGTGAAACAGTTAAAGCCTTCCGTAAGGACGTTCTTGCAAAATGTTATGGTGGTGACATCACCCGTAAGAAGAAACTGCTGGAGAAACAGAAGGAAGGTAAGCGCCGTATGCGTCAGCTTGGTTCTGTTGAGGTTCCACAGGAAGCATTCATGGCTGTCCTCAAGCTCGACGAGTAGGCACACTGAGCCCTGTACTTTCTGAGAAAGTACCAAAGCTGTATCGCGCTTCGGCTTTGCGTATTGCTTTGGATTCAGCACGCGGCGCTCGCTCGCGTTATCACACTCGCTCGTTTGGCGAAATCGAAAAGTTTTTGGTTGAGCTTTTTTCAAAAAGCTCACAGATTCCAAAGACAGCGTCTTTGGTCGCACTCCGCAGAGTGCGAAACACTTTGTCCGTGGAAGCGCCTTTGCGGGTGAATTTTTCAATCCAAAGCTTGGATTGAAAAAGAGGGGGCTTTTGTAAGAGAAAAGCCCCCTTAAGGAACAAACGACACGCACTTTCCAGAAAAATCTCCCAGTGGGAGATTTTTCTGATTATACCCTGTTCGCCTACGGCGGCAGATTGAAGCAGGCTAATCTTGCTTCACTTATGTCGCCAAAACAAACAAAGAAACAAAAAGGTCGATGCTTAAATAGCATCGACCTTTTTTATACTCCAAACAGAACCGCAACCTGTTCTATTCTATCCACCACTGCATCTGCCTGATCCCACTGACTGGTCGGAGAAGTATACGCATTTAATCCCTGCTTCACCCAAATGGTTTTGAATCCCAGCTTTTTTGCCGGCGCAATGTCATTATCCAGTCTATCCCCAATCATGACACAGCGCTCTGCCGGACAATCTGCTCTTTGCAGGGCAGCCTCGAAAATGCGCGGGTCCGGTTTTGCCACACCTTCCCGGTCAGAAGTAACGATCAGGGAAAATTCCTGCAAAATTCCCCATTGTTCCAATCGATTGCACGCACCGGGCAGTTGGTTTGCAATAATTCCCAACCGATACCGACCTTTCAGCCTGTTTAAGCATTCTTTTACCCCTGCATACAGCACCTCATCTTCCGAGTGCCACTCCGGTTTTGCAAGGTTATAAAAAGCAAATGCCTCCTTGTCTCCCTTTTTGTTCTGCTGGTAGTACGAAATCATCGTTTGATAAAACTCTTCTTCTCCAATATCGGTTCCTTGAATAGTATCCCTTACCCGATGACGAAACGCCTGCTGTTCATCCACCAAAGTAGAGCCCATATCAAAAAAGATCCATAGAATATCCGAAAACACAGTTGCTCTTCTCCCTCCACTCCTGTTCCATACACAAAAGAGGAAGGTCTCCCTTCCTCTTTTTCACTATGACAGATTCAGTTTTTCCGGGATATAACGCTCGACAATTCGTCTTGCCGAATCGTTGTCCTCCAGCATCAGCATAACCACATATCCGCCTCGTTCAAAGATGACTGCATTTTCTGCAATTGCTGAAGAATTGTAGACATCATAATTGACAAATTCCCGAATCCGGTCGTCTTTGCGCTCCCGCAGTGCTGCCAGAACGTTCTCATGGTGAGAGTTTCCATTCTCATCTTCCCCATCTTTTGGAAGGATGATATAAACATCATCTGCACCAAAGTCCATTTCCACATAGCGCACATAGGCTTTTTCCACATCATCCAGATTTAATCCCACCACAGATTCCAGCTGTTCCTCGGTTGGTTCCACCAGCCCGATGCGCTTGCCCAGATCAGAATAGATCTGTTCCAGTGCCTTCTGGGGATTTGCCTGTGCTTTGCGGGTCTCAATTGCCTCCTGCGTCTCCTCTTCGTCTGGAAGGGTGGTGTCCAGTGCCTCACAGCCCGAAAAAATCCCTGTGCACAGCACTGCCGCCATCAAAAGGCTGACCGCTTTTTTATAAAAACGCTTCATTCGTTTGTGTTTCCACCTTTCTGTTTTTGCAGGACCCAAAATGTCCTCCATCCTGTCAAAAGGGCTTGTCTATTAAAAAAATCCTATCTTCAAATTATAATGGATATCGTAAAACTGTCAAGCGCTCTGACCCTGCTCTGCCTTTTTCTTTTCCAAAAGTTTACACTCTGTCCGACAATGCAGGGGGAAATTTCCCGTTTTCTCTTTACGGTTTTGTTCTCTTATGATACAATAGTTCTATTCTCCTCACCATTTTGCTGAGGATCATTTTTTCGAAGAAGGGACTTTGTTATGAACAACTCTGTTATCATCCTCATCGCTGTTGTCGCATTTTGTACCGCAGTTTTTATCGCATGGTATCTGATGAAAAATCTCCGCTTTACCAAAGGGAACTATGGAAAGCAGACTGTAAAATCCATCCTCAAACGCTTTGCATTTCCTAGAAAATATAAGGTACTGGAAAACGTTTCGATGGAGCTGGACGGCAAAACACAGACCATCGATTTTGTTATGGTAGGCGAATTCGGACTGCTGTTTGTTTCTGCTTTGCAGGGCAAGGGCGATTTTTATGGTGACTTTACTGAGGAATACTGGTCCTTTGTGGATAACGAAAAGAAGGTTCGCTTCTTAAACCCAGTTAAGGAAATGGACAAAAAGCTCGATATGTTCCGCAGACTGATGGCGAAAAAGAAGGTATATAACCTTAAGATTGAATCAGCTGTTGTTATTGTCGGCTCCAAGGCAGATGCTCCTATGTACTTAAGCCATGTCGGCAAGGAAAACATTGTCATGACTGTAAACCAGTTTAAGAAATTGCTGGAAAAAGAAAAATTTGAACAGGACAACAACATCGATGTTACTGCGGTTACCGACGTTCTTTCCAATCTTCACTAATTCACTGCATCTTTTCAGGGCTCCCTTATTTAGGGAGCCTTTTCTTTTTGCAAAATTTCGGCAGATTGTCTATTGCTTTTTCAAATTCTTTTTGCCTCTTATGTTTTCATTCCTCTGCGGATAATCCTTTCCTATTCTTACCCTGTTTCCCTTTTATCATTCTTCTTTGCCGCGCGCCCGTTTTCTTTTCCCTGCTTTGATTTTCTTAAAAAATGAAGGTTGTCAAGTCGTTTTTTAACTTTCCGGAAATCTGCCTAAAAAATACGCAGGATATTCTACGAATATCCTGCGTGTTTTTACTTCTTTTCTGACAGAATTTCTATATCTGGTGTCTGTCAGCCCATTTTAAAATTTAGTATACTGTATCTTGTGATATACTCGGAGTAAACAACAAAAATTCGTGGGTTTTGCTAATTGACGAAAATTTCACTACCCGATACAATAGTGAGGATAAAATAATCTGCTGCAAGAATATGTGCGCACAGAAAGCTCTGTCGTACACTATTCTTTTTTTATGGGATAGATTACATCAAAGGAGAATTTCTATGTTTACCACCATCATTAAGCGAGATGGCCGCACTGCGGCTTATGATGTCGAGAAGATCGCCAACGCGATTTTCCGCGCAGCAACTTCGGTCGGAGGAAAGGACTATCAGACCGCTTATCATCTTGCTTTGCAGGTGGGCCAGCGTCTGGAGGAAAAATATGCTCCGTCACAGTCTCTGACTGTATCACCTACGGTGGAACAGATTCAGGACATGGTGGAAAAGGTGCTGATCGAAAATGATCACTCCCGCACTGCCAAAGAATACATCCTCTACCGCGCACAGCGCACCCGCGTGCGTGAGATGAACACCAAGCTGATGAAGGTTTACGAAGATCTCACCTTCAAAAGTGCTGCGGAAAACGACATCAAGCGTGAAAATGCCAATATCGACGGCAACACCGCCATGGGAACTATGCTCAAATATGGCTCTGAAGGTGCCAAGGCATTTTACGAGATGTTTGTACTCGACCCGGAACACGCCCGCGCCCACGACTGCGGCGACATCCATATCCATGACCTCGACTTTTTCTCCCTGACCACTACCTGCTGTCAGATTGACCTGACCCGATTGTTTGCCGGTGGTTTTAACTGCGGTTATGGTTATCTGCGGGAACCGGAGGACATTGCAGATTATGCTGCTCTGGCTTATACCGCCATTCAGGCAAATCAGAATGACCAGCATGGTGGACAGAGTGTACCGAAATTTGATTTTGATATGGCACCCGGTGTGCGTAAAACCTACCAGAAACATTATCGCCGCTGTTTGTGCAACGCCTGTGAGCTTCTGTGTGGACTGGAAAACAGCTCAGAAGCCCTCTCTCCGGTCTTTGCCGCTCTGGAAGAAAAACAGCTCGTCCCAACTCTCGAATCAAACGAAAGCTACACTGCCGCGGAACGGGAAGCTTTACAGGCTCTTCTGGGCTGTTCGGAAGCACAGATTATTTCTGCCCAGCAGTTTGCTGCAAAGCATGCCTACACCGAAACCGAGTGTGCGACCTATCAGGCAATGCAGACCCTGATTGATGACCTCAACACTATGCATTCCCGCGCAGGAGCACAGACTCCGTTCAGCTCCTTAAACTACGGAACCGACACCTCTCCTGAGGGCAGAATGGTCATCAAAAACATGCTGCTGGCAGAACAGGCCGGCTTGGGTCACGGCGAAACCCCGATCTTCCCAATCCATATTTTCAAGGTAAAGGAAGGAGTAAACTTTAATCCGGGCGATCCAAACTATGATCTGTTCCGTCTTGCCTGCAAGGTATCGGCAAAACGTCTTTTCCCAAACTTTTCCTTCCTGGATGCACCATTTAACCTCCAGTACTACAAGGAGGGTCATCCGGAAACCGAGGTTGCCTATATGGGCTGCCGCACCCGTGTTGCCGCAAATGTTTATGACCCGACCCGTGAAATTACCACCGGACGCGGAAACCTTTCCTACACCTCGATCAATCTGCCGCGTCTTGCCATCCTGTCCAACAAAAACATCGACCTGTTCTTTGACCTGCTCGACCGAAAAATCGATCTGGTCATCCAGCAGCTTCTGGACCGTTTCCGCATTCAGGGACAGAAAAAGGTGCTCAACTTCCCATTCCTGATGGGACAGGGAGTATGGCTTGACTCGGAAAAGCTCGGTCCGAACGATGAGATTGCCGAAGTATTAAAGCATGGCACCCTCACCATTGGCTTTATCGGGCTTGCCGAAACACTCACCGCTCTGATTGGTCAACACCACGGACAGAGCGAATACGCGCAGAATCTAGGATTGGAGATCATCGGCCATATGCGCGCCAGAATGGATGCAGAAAGCGAAAAGAGAAAGCTCAACTTCTCGCTCATCGCTACACCGGCAGAAGGTCTGTCCGGACGATTTGTCAAGATCGACCGCGAACGTTTTGGTGTGATTCCTGGCGTCACCGACCGTGACTACTACACCAACTCCTTCCACATTCCAGTCTACTTTGACATCAATGCCTTTGATAAAATCCGTCTGGAGGCACCGTATCATGCTCTCACCAATGGCGGACACATCACCTATGTGGAATTAGACGGCGACCCGCTTCAGAACGTGGATGCTTTTGAACAGCTCATCCGCTGCATGAAAGAATCCGGCATCGGTTACGGTTCGATCAATCATCCGGTTGACCGCGATCCAGTTTGCGGCTATACCGGCATTATTGGAGACGAGTGTCCACACTGCCACCGCAAAGAAACGGCAGATCAGCCAATTGAACGTATCCGCCGCATTACCGGCTATCTGGTCGGTTCGCTCGAGCATTTTAACGATGCAAAACGCGCGGAGGAACGTGACAGGGTAAAACACGGGCTTTCCAAAGCTTAATAAGAGAACAAAAAGGACTGCGAACAGTTGTTCGCAGTCCTTTTTCATTTTTCCGTTTTTCCTACATTCTCTTCCTGCTCCATACTATTTATGGCATACTCAATTGCCTGCACAATCCACTCATTTCTGGAAATCCCAATCTTCTTTGCACTCTTTGTAATCTCACAAAGGTTCTTTTTATCCATACGAAGGCTAACCAGTACTCTTTTTTCTGGTTTTGGTATTCTGAAAACTGTTCCCATCTTCTCATCTCCCTTTGTTTGAGTATACTTTGTTTTGTTTTTCTTGGTATACGCACTCGCGTAATTTACGCAATTTTTACCATTTCTTGACTTGTTTTTGACATTTATCCCGTTTTATACTATAATTCATTTTGCGTCTTTGGGCAGAGGTCAACCGCTCAAAAATTACTATGCAAATCCAAAGACTCCGTCTTTGCGCACTGACGTGCGGCAGCCTCTGACCAACATCCTGCCCCGAATGATTTTATATTTTTTTATTATGTGTCACAGGGGTTCCCCCACAGCACATCTTGTGCTGTTTACCCCCATGAGCTTTTTGAAAAAAGCTCAACCAAAAACTTTTTCATTTTATATCCATTAGAAACTACAAAGGAACGTGCTATTTATGAATCCAGTTAAAACCTTTCTCGAAAAGCACCTCTCCCGCGATGAGGTCTTTTTGAGCATCCTCCTGCTGGTCACCCCACTGACCGCCTTTTATCTCATGCAGTTTGCCTACAGCGGCGGACTCCCATGGGAATATTCCCTCAATGTTCTGCTGGCAAACTATCTGTGCATCGGTGTGGTTCACTTCACTCTCTGCGCTGTCACAAACTATATCGTAGTTTGCTCCATCCTCACTCACATCCTGTGCTGTATCTGGGGCATTGCAAATCACTATGTTTCGCTGTTTCGCGGCACACCGATTCTCCCTTGGGATTTCACCGCTCTGGGAACTGCTGCTGCTGTTGCAGACAGCTACCAGTTCTCCCTCAATCTCCCGATGGCAATTTCCATCCTGTTGATTGCGGCAATGATCTTTCTGCTGCGCAAAAAGCTCAAAACAGGACGCTTCCGTCCATCCAAAAATCGTCTGCGCCTGCGCGTCACCTACCTTTGTGCGATTCTGCTCTGTGCCTATCCGGTTTTGCAGCCAAACGCGCTGGGCTATCTCGGCATTGAAACTGATGTCTGGGATCAGTCCAAATCCTACTCGCAGGATGGCGCTTTAGCAGTATTCCTGCGCAACACCCAGTTTATGTCGGTGGAAGAGCCAAAAGACAGCTCCGAAGAGAACCTCAACCGCATCGTTTCGGGTGTCACCGATCACACTCCGGCAGTTTCCACCAATACCCGCCCCAACATCGTTGCTATCATGAACGAGTCCTGGGCAGACTTTGAAGATTTCGGCAATCTCTCCTTAAGCGAGAGCGTCACCGACTACATAGACTCGCTGGACAACTGTATCCAGGGTCACAGCTATACATCCGTTTTTGGAGCAGGAACCAGTGCCAGCGAATTTGAGTTCCTGACCGGAAACTCGATGGCATTTCTGCCGTCGGGCAGCATCCCTTACCAGCAGTATGTGCTGGAGCCTACCGCTTCGCTTGCCTCCCTGCTCAAAGAGAATGGCTATCGCACCCTTGCCATCCATCCAGGCGAACGAACCTCCTGGCAGCGCAATCAAGCATATCCTCTGCTGGGATTTGACCAGTTTAAATGTGTGGAGGATATGGATGTTCCACTGACCGAGGAACATGGCTATGTCAGCGACCAATCTTCCTTTAACCAGATCATCTACGAATTTGAGCATAAGTCTCCGGAAGAACGCCTGTTTTTGTTTAATGTCACCATCCAGAATCACGGAAGCTATACCGTAGAAAATTACCCTGCTGAGGTCACCCTCACCGATGAGCCTGGAAAATATCCGATGGCAGAACAGTACCTCACCCTCGCAAACAAGAGCGATGAAGCTTTCCAACTGCTTGTAGATTACTTTAGCCATCAGGACGAGCCGACCATCATCCTGATGTTCGGTGACCACCAGCCCTCGGTCGAACAGGAATTTCTGGACAAAGCCTATGGCGTCACACAGGACAATATGACCATGGAACAGTACATGGACAAATACAAAACCCCATTCCTCATCTGGGCAAACTACGACCTGCCGGATGACCAGATTCCAACCAGCAGCTTAAACTTCCTTGGTCAATATCTTCTTTCCTATGCGGGAATCGAAGCTTCTACCTATGAAAATTATCTGACTGATTTCCAGCAGAAGCTTCCTGCCATGACCTTCGTCGGCTATGTCGATGCAAACGGCAAAGCATACAGCCATCTGGAAACCAATGACTACACCTCGATGATTGAGGACTACCGCACCTTTGCTTACGATAATCTGTTTGGCGGACAAACCCGCCACGCACAATATTATCAGGCGCCATAAGATAGTCATGACCACCCCTAAGAGGGGTGGCATGACGAGCGGCCTATAAGGCCGTGATAAAAGCCAGCGCCTAAATGACGCTGGCTTTCACTTCGTTCAAGCCTCTGGT
>OGZI01000231.1_pt1 | contig 80755 bp, 105 predicted proteins | sample 1576711 | NCBI WGS metagenome assembly OGZI01 (sample SAMEA3541482, study PRJEB24748) | human gut metagenome | biome: human gut; feature: human-associated habitat; material: faeces | place: China | collected 2012
AGTCTGTTTTTGATGCTCTGGGTGCGGATACCTACGTCATCAACAACAAGCCGAATGGTCTGAACATCAACAACAATGCTGGCTCTACTCATATTGAGGGTCTGCAGAAGTTCGTGGTAGAGAACGGTCTGGATGTCGGCTTTGCCTTCGATGGCGACGCTGACCGCTGCCTGTGCGTGGACGAGAAGGGCAATGTCATCACTGGTGACCATATCCTGTACATCTATGGTTGCTACATGAAGGAGCGTGGAAAACTCCTGACCAATACCGTGGTCACCACGGTTATGTCCAACTTTGGTCTGTACAAGGCTTTTGATGAGCAGGGGATCGGCTACGCTAAAACTGCTGTGGGCGATAAGTACGTCTATGAGTACATGGCGAAAAACGGCTGCCGTATTGGCGGTGAGCAGAGCGGTCATATTATCTTCAGCAAGTACGCAAGCACCGGCGATGGCATCCTGACCAGCCTGAAGATGATGGAGGTCATGCTGGCAAAAAAACTGCCCATGAGCAAGCTGGCTGAGCCGCTGAAGATCTATCCGCAGGTTCTGGAGAATGTCCGCGTCACCGATAAAAAGGCTGCGCAGAACGACCCGGCAGTGCAGGAGGCCGTCAAGGCAGTGGCCGAGGCTTTGGGCGATACCGGCCGCATTCTGGTGCGTGAGTCTGGCACCGAGCCTGTCGTTCGCGTGATGGTGGAAGCCCCTGACCATGATACCTGCCAGAAGTATGTCTCTCAGGTCGTGGAGGTCATCAAGAACAAGGGCTACGCTGTTTGAATGCAGCCTTGATACTGCAATACAGGTTGATGTATATTTCACCTGTGCCCTTGAAAACTAGTTTTTAAAGGGTTATATTTGAACCGTGGGAAGTTTCTCACGGCTTGCTTTGTACACCTCTATGAGATGGACGGCAGACAACTCTTATTATCATATAAGCGGCTAGGATACAGAACGCATCATAATCTCTATATTGCCATGCTTACATATCATAAAATCTTCAAGGCTACCAACAACCTATCAATCTGCCTATCGAACCCAGAGCCAATTGCGGCCTGTAATGATGAATTTTTGCTTCGTCTTACAGAAGCTAAAAACAAAGGCGAACTTCATGAAGCAAAAGTCTCTATATTGAAGGACTTTCAGACTATTTATGCCTTTGATGTAACCGATGCTGAATTCCCGGAACCTGTTGGCCACTTTTCAAAAAAACAGGGGGAAGATGGATTTTTACAGGAAAAACGTGAATTTGTAAAGAAAAGAATTTTACTACAGGACGTATGGTTCTATTTGGGAAATACCTTTGGAGAATATCATGTATATAAGATTAATACAGAAGGCTCTCTTCCGGTAATTGAAGGGAAAAGACTAGCCATTAATTACAGAGAAATCTACTGTAAGGCGCTGGAAGACTATGTGGAAACAATCAGAAATGGAAACAAACATGCTATCGCAGCATCCTTTATTCTTCCCGCTTTGATTGAGCAAAGCCTTGGAATGACCTTACAAAACCGGATGTTAAGAAAATGTATGGCCGAAGTGAAAGAGTTATCGGAGGAAGAATCAAAACTGCTGACTCCCTTTCATGGTGAAAGCCATATCTTCTATGGCTCGGAAGAGTACATTATGGGTAAAGTCTATAAACTCTTTGTGAGAAAAGGTGTGTTAAAGGACTCTCCGGATAACGAGATAATATTGACTGGAAGTAGCCGAAGAAAGAGAAGAACACTGGGAGGGTTGATTAGTTCTCGGTATGCCAAAGAAGAGATGCTACCGGAGTATTATGAGTTGATGAAGGATATCTTTATTAAACTCAACATCCGAAATTGTATCATGCATGGGCTGGGGGAATCATTTGACTATTTGGATCGTGGAATCGCCGCCATTATGTTCCAACTGTTGTGGGATATAAGTGGTGGAGAGGTATTTCAAGCGGAAGTGTGAAGAATGTGGAGGTAAAAAGTTATGTCACTTAATACTTATTTGGATAATACTGCATCAAACTTGATTATTAAAGGCGACGAAAAAGATGCTATTGCCAAATCTCTAGATGTCTTTAAATCACGGATGGAGAATTACTTCTTTTGGAATGAAACAGTAAGCTTAAAAGAAATCAAAGTATTTGGGTCTTATGCGCGTGATACAGATTTGCCACAAGCAATTGATAGCGGAACCGATGTGGATATAATGCTTGTGATGGATGATGACGGAGCAACTCCGCAGACGTATCTGGATCGAGTGCGGCGAGCAGTGGAGGCGAAGTATTCGACCTCAGATATCAAGCAATCTTCGCCTACTATCGTTTTGCAGATGAATCATATCAAATTCGAAATAACTCCAGCTATTCAGTCCTATTCACAGTATAAGATTAAAGATCAGTGGAGTGGCTGGATGTATACCAACTGCTTAACCGATTTTGTTAATTTGAAAACGGCAAATACAAATAACTACTGTAAAATCAAGCCAGTAATCAGACTTGTGAAATACTGGAATAAGACGAGAAATGGTCGTGGGTTTGCCTCGTACCAGATTGAAAAGAATATAGTTGACTATTATCAGAGCAATAGATATCAAGAATACGATACAAAGAGATATTTACTTACAGCGCTACAGTGTTTGCGCTCACTTCCAATATATGAGTTCCAGCGTAAAACTTTAGAAAGTGCAATCAGTAACGTCCAAGAAGCAATCAATGATGAAGAACAATTTCCAACATCAGCAATGAGCGAACTCAAGAAGGTTATAGGTGAATTGTGATGTCAAATGGAATCAACCAGCGACAAAACGAAGAAAAATGCGTAGCAATGCTTGCGGCACAAAGGCAGTTGTACAATGATGCAAAGAAACTTGATTGGACATCTACAGTGCTTTCTGTTTTGATTCCATTTCTTTTATCGTGCATCTTATTATTCGTATCAAAGGATTCTCCGGTTGGAGTGATTTCATATATAGTTTCGATTGTCAGTATGATTTTTTCATTCTGTGTTTCAGGACATATTAAAAATGAAAAAAGAATGGCAGCTTTTATTCAACAAAAGTTTGATACCTATGTTTACACAATGCCGTGGAATAGAAGAATATTTGGCGACGACAAAAATGTGAGTTCGGAAATTGCACAGTATTCGGAGAAAATTCTGTCTAATAATGCTGAAAAGGAAAAGCTAAAAAACTGGTACACGGTTGAGGCAGACAGAAAGCCATTAAACGAGGGAATTCTGGTATGTCAAAGGGAAAACTTCACATGGGACGCTGGATTGAGAAAACGGTTTCGAAGGTTGAGCATTGGAGTAGTGGTGCTCTTATCTGGTGTTGTATTGATTATGGGAGTCATTTTGAATGAAAGCGTAATAGAGCTACTCTGTCGAATAGCATTCTGGGCACCAATGTTACAATGGCTATTTGAAACCGTGAAAATGCTAAATGATGACTTGGAAAATCTGAATGAACTGGACGTTGCGATAAACTCGAAAGAGGAAAAGAGCATGGAAGATCTTCAGGATATTCAAAAATTGATATACGAACATCGAAAAGGTTGCTTGACGATACCTAATTTCTTCTATGGATATTTCAAGGACAATGACGAAGACAGAGCACACAGAATGGCAAATATGTAATACGACGGAAAACTATTTGTAAAAAAGATGAAGAGGTTGCAGACTAATAGCATGCGCACAGATGTGACCTGTACAAAACTAAAGTAATCTTTTCAAAACCTTAAACCGTGTGGACGGAGTTACAAAATCTCATCCATGCGGTTTTATAATAGAATAATTGTTTTGTATCGAACAATAATATACCTGTTTTTATTCCATAGTCCAAAATCACATCCGGTGAAATTATAGTAAAAGAAGGGCAGGGGAGAGCACAGGCAAAGTAGGGACTGAGCAAATAAACAGCAATGAACATCACAGATAAGAAGTAATCAAATCTGTCAGCACATCAAAACAACCCCAATCGCTTCAAAAGTCCTCTTCAAAAAATTAGCAATAACACATCACTCAATTCCGTCCATCAATACACCCATCAACCCATCATCCAACCCCTTATCACCCTCACCCTGAGGAGCGCATCTGGGCAGGGCGAACGCCCCGGCGGAAGCCCCGGGTCCCGGACGCTCCGAAGATCAAACACGACAAGATGAAACAATTTTACATGGTTGACATGAGGCGAAAAATGTGATACTATCATCTTATCAAAAAAGTGCGAATCCCTCTCGCTCGCGAAGGAGAAATCTCTCTCGCAATGAAAAATCAAACGATACAACGAACGAAAATCGACTTTGCCGAAGGCTGGCAGACACGAGGGACTTGAAATCCCTTTCTGAAGACAGAGTATGGGGTTGCCCCCGCCGGAGACATTGAAAATCTCAGAAGGGTTCGTTGATTCGAGTGATTGTTGGACTTTCTTTTTTGCTCTGTTTTCTGGAAGCTTTGGAGAGACGAGAGGAATCATTCTTGCATAGACGATGCCGTATGGACGCGTTTACAAGAACCTTTCCATGCGGGGCCATAGTGAAATATTTTTATATCAAACAGACTGCCCCCAAAGTAGCTCGCATCAAATCGCGCTGCTTTGGGGGCAGTTTTACGCTTTGCGGGGGATGGGCGGGGCGCTATCGTCCGTAAGGCCGAGAATATAATCGGTACTGGTATGGTAGAGACCGGCAAGCTGGATCAGCACCTCGGTGGGGATATCCCGCTTGCCGGTCTCGTAATTGGAGTAGCAGACCTGTGTGCATTTCAGATACGCCGCAACATCCTTTTGCAGCAGATCACGATCCTCCCGCAGATCCCGAATACGTTGATACATGGTATTTACCTCAAAGGCTTTATTTAAGGTAAAGTATAGGCATAACGAAATGTTATATTGACATATAAAACAAAATGTTATATCATAGTATCGCGCCGGGAACAGCTGTGAATCTCCGGCGCAAAAGGGGAGAGCATCATGAAACTGGAATTCCGGCAGACGGTGACCTGCAACCACCTTACGCTTGCAAGGGTCTGCAAAACTATCGACTGGCAGCAGCCACTGCCCCGGTGCGGAGAATATGTGGCCGGGCTGGATACGCTGGACGGCGAACCGGAGCTGCCGGTGCGCAAGTTGCTGCACCGGGCACAGGACGGCGGCTGCCTTGCGGAGCTGCCGGGCTTCAACATTGCGCAGCTGCGGCTTTCTTACCGGGAGCTGGAGCAACTGGCAGCAAAAAAAGGCTGGACGCTGCAAAAGCTGTAAAAAACTTAAATTTCCCTCTTGCATTCTGGCCGATTCGTGCTATAATAGTAAGGCAATCGTTTCCAAGGCCGCTCGACGGGGTAGCCGATATTGAAGGTTGTGATGGGCACATACATTAAATATGGCCCCAATACGTCAGAACCAGAATTGAGGTGAAAAGAATGAAACAGGGTATCCATCCGAACTACGTTGACTGCACCATTACCTGCGCTTGCGGTAATGTCATCAAGACTCGTTCCACCAAGCCCGAGATCCACGTCGAAGTTTGCTCCAAGTGCCATCCTTTCTACACTGGCAAGCAGAAGCTGGTTGACACCGGCGGACGTGTTGAGCGCTTCAACAAGCGTTTCGGCCGTAAGTAATTATAGGCTATCTCATGCCGCTTCCTTCGGGAGGCGGCATTTTTGCATTTTTGCGGTGGCAAATATTTCGTTTTCCCACACAGGATTGTCTTAATTTAAACACATTTTCCGTCTAAACTAAAGCAGTTCCAAACCGGAAAGCGCTGGTTCTACGCCGCTTTCCACAAAACAGCTTCTGAAATAAAAGGAGAGTTTGCTGTGATCGAAGTTTCTCACCTGAGCAAGTCCTACGGCAGCCGCCCTGCCGTGCAGGATCTCTCGTTTACGGTGCCGGACGGCCAGATCTACGGCCTGCTGGGGCCAAACGGCGCGGGCAAATCCACCATTATGAATATCCTTACCGGCTATCTGGCGCCCACCGAGGGCGAGGTAAAGGTAGCCGGCTTCCGTCTGCCTGAGCAGGCGCAGCAGGCTAAAGCCTGTGTAGGCTATCTGCCGGAGCAGCCGCCGCTCTACCCGGAAATGACTGTGCAGGAGTATCTGGACTTTGTGGCAGAGCTCAAGGGAGTCAAGCGTGCGCAGCGCAAACAGCAGGTGCTGGCCGCTGCCCACCGCACCGGGCTGGAAGAAGTGCTGCCCCGGGTCATCCGCAGCCTGTCCAAGGGCTATCGTCAGCGGGTGGGCATCGCGCAGGCGCTGCTGGGCAGCCCGCAGCTTATCATTCTGGATGAACCCACCGTAGGGCTGGACCCCGCGCAGGTCATCGAGATCCGCAACCTCATCCGGGAGCTGGGCAAGGCGCACACGGTCATCCTGTCCAGCCACATCCTCAGCGAGGTGCAGGCGGTATGCCAGCAGGTGCTTATCCTCTCTAAAGGCCGTCTGGTGGCTGTGGGCAGCCCGGAGGAGCTGGGCGAGACCCTGAACCCGGGCAGCCGCCTGCGTGCCACCGCGCAGGGCGAGCCCGACACCGTGCTGGCCGCTGTGCGCAGCGTGCCGGGCATCTGCAAGGTAGAACTGGAAAGCGCCGCGGACGGTCAGGTCACCTTTACCGCCGAGAGCGAGGACGCCGCTGACCGCCGCGCCGCTGTGTCCCGGGCACTGACCGAGGCCGGGTGCACCGTGCTGGCGCTTGCCGCCGAGAACCGCAGCCTTGAGGAGGTATTCCTAGCGCTGACCGAAAAAACGCCGGAGCAGAACACCTCGGCAGAAGGGGAGGAGAATTGAGATGCTGGCCATCTTTAAACGAGAACTCCGCAGTTGCTTTCACGGCATGATCGGTGCGGTGCTTACCGCCTTTATGCTGGCGGCTACGGCTATCTATTTTGTGGCGCTGAATCTGGGCTATGGCCTGCCGGATTTTGGCTACTACACGCTGTACAGCACCATTTTTGTGCTGCTGCTCTACATTCCGGTGCTCACCATGCGCTCCTTTGCCGAGGAACGCCACAGTCGCACCGACCAGCTGCTGCTCACAAGCCCGGTGTCGGTGGGCGGCATCGTACTGGGCAAATATTTTGCCCTTTGCGTCATTTTTGCGCTGCCCTGCCTTGTGGATGCGGGCATGATCCTTGTGCTGAAGGTGCTGGGCGCTACCGGCACCAGCACGCTGGCCAACTTTTCCGCGCTGCTGTGCTATTACCTCATGGGCTGCGCGGCCATTGCCATCGGGGTGTTCCTTTCCAGCCTGACCGAAAACCAGATCATCGCCGCCGTGTCCGGTGTGGCGGCGCTGCTGCTGGCCTATATGATGCCCAGCCTGCGCACCATGTTCACCACTGGCAGCGCGGTGGCGCTGGCACTGTTCACCGCCATTGCCGCCGTGCTCAGCGTGGTGGCAGGGCTGCGCAGCAAAAGCTTTACGCTGGGCTGTCTTTCCTTTGCGGGGTGCTGCGTGGCGCTTACGGCGCTGTTTCTGCTCAAGAGCAGCTGGCTGACCGAGGCTTTCAGTGCAGTGCTCAACGCCCTGTGCCTGTTTACCCCCTTTGAAGAATTTGTCAACAGCAGCTTTTCCATTCCCACACTGGTCTACTACCTGACCGTGGCAGCGGTGTTCCTGTTTTTCACCGCGCAGGGGCTGGAAAAGCGCCGCTGGAACTGAGAGGAGGCCACAACGATGAAATGGAACAAGAATGCAGCCTCCCAAAAGGGCAGGGTGTTCCGCAGCGGACTGCTGTCCACCGCCATGCTGGCGGCAGTGCTGGTGCTGGCGGTGCTGCTCAACCTGCTGGTGCGGGCCATCCCTGCAAAATATACGGAGTTCGACCTCTCCGAGGCCAAAATGTACACCCTGAGCGACAGCACCAAAGCGCTGGTGGAGGGGCTGGAAAAGGATGTGCACATCTATTACCTCTGTGAAACCGGCAGCGAGGATACCATCATCACAAAGCTACTGGACCACTATGCCGCCGAGAGCGGGCACCTGAGCTGGGAACAGAAGGACCCCACCCTGTACCCCACCTTTGCCGCAAAGTATGGCGCAGAGAATGTTTCCACCGGCAGTCTGATCGTCACCTGCGGGGAGAACAGCACCGTACTGGATGCCGCCGACCTGTACGAGTACGATTATACCGACTACTACACCACCGGCTCTGCCAGCGTGACTTTTGGCGGCGAAAAGCAGATCACCTCTGCCATCTATAAGCTCACCGCAGCGGGGCAGAGCCACGCCTACTATACCACCAACCACGGCGAGCAGACCCTGACCGACTCCCTGACCGATGCGCTGGACGCCCAGAATATCGACGCCCAGCCGCTGGATCTGCTCACAAGCACCATCCCGGAGGACTGCGATCTGCTCATCATCAACGCACCCACCAGCGATTTTACCGCAGGGGACGGCCTTGTGGATGAGATCAGCCAGCTGCAAGATTATCTGGCGGCGGGCGGCAAGCTGCTGCTGACCAGTAGCGTCTACGCCCAGACCCCACAGCTAGACGCCGTGCTGGCGCAGTTCGGCCTTGCCCGCGCAGAGGGCATGGTGGTGGAGGGCGACAGCAGCAAGGCACTGTATAACTCTGCATGGTCGCTGCTGCCGGACTACGGCACGCCCACCGAGAGCACCGCGCTGAACGGTGTGAATACCAGCACCCATGTCATGCTGTCGGTGGCGCAGGGCATCACAGTCACTGAGACCGAGGATGTCACCGCCGAGCCGCTGCTGAACAGCTCCTCCGCTGCCTATGCCAAAGCCGACATCAACGACCTTACCACCATGGAGCGGGAGGACGGAGACGTAGAAGGCCCCTTTGCACTGGCCGTCTGGGCGCGGAACGAGGACACCGGCGCCGAGGTCCTCTGGATCGGCTGCCCCAATATGGATAACGAGCAGCTTTATCAGTCCATGCCCGGCAATCTGACCTTTTTGCAGGGCTGCGCCGCTTCTCTGGTGGGGCAGGATATCCTTGTGGACACCAAGGCGCTGGAAGCCGAGCCCATCACGGTGGCAGGCTCCACTGCCGCAGCACTGGGGCTGACCTTTGTGTTCGTGCTCCCGGCGGCGGTGCTCATTGCCGGGGCAGTGGTGGTCCTGCTGCGCCGCCGCAGATAAGGAGACCGCCATGAAAACAAAACAGCGTGTCCTGCTGGTATTGCTGGCAGCGGCAGTGCTGCTGGGCGCGGCACTGTGGGCGGTGATCCGCAGCAACGCCAAGGCCGAGCAGGTCGCCAGTGCCGCCGCCGAGGGCAGCATCCCGCTTTCCAGCTTTGCCGCTGAGGACTTAGAGCAGATCGAATACACCTTCAACGGTGAGACCTACACCCTGCAATATTCCGGCGGCAGCTGGCAGCTGGCACAGGACCCCGCCTATCATCTGGACGAGAGCGCCTGCAACACCATGCGCACCGCCCTGATGGCGCTGAATGCCAAGCGCAGCCTGACACCGCAGGCAGGGGAGGACTACGGGCTGGACAGCCCGCAGCTCACCGTTACGGTCACGGCGGCAGGGCAGAGCACTACCCTGACCTTCGGGGCAGAGAACCCGGTCACCGGGGATCTCTATGTGCAAAAAGTCGGGGACGATGCCATCTATACCGTCAGCGGCAACAAGGTCGCCTGTTTCCAGCTGGATAAGGCCGGGCTTTTCGGCAGCTTCTGTCCCACCGGGCTCACGGCTTCGGCCATTACACAGGTAGCCTACACGCTGGCAGACGGCACCTCCGTCACCCTGAACGCCGTCAGCGAGCCGACCGAAAGCGCCGACAGCACGGACGCTGACAGCGCCTCTTCCTCTGCCTACGAGACGGTGTGGCGGCTGGCCTCTGACCCCGCCGCCAGCCTTGCACAGGACAAGGTGCAAAGCCTGCTGTCTGCCTTGTGCACCTACGTTACCGCCCAAGCCACGGACGCCGACCTTTCTGCCTGCGGCTTTGATGCACCGGTATTCACCGCCGCAGTCACCAGCGAGGACGGCTCCACCGTGCAGCTGGCCTACGCCTGTGGTACGGATGGGTGGTATCTGCAGGTGGAAGGGGATACCTCGGTATACACAGTGGATACCAGCACTGTGCAGGCGCTTCTGCTGACGGAAAGCGACCTGAAAACGCAGGAATAATTGCTTTGATACGCTGCACCGAAACCAAGGTGCAGCGTATATTTTTTTGCAGCTTTTTATAAAGTTGCGGCAAACATCGGCAGAGTGATTGACAATCCGACTGTGATTGTTTATTATAAACCGTGACAGGGTAAGTCCGCCGCGCAAGATCATGCTTCTGTGCGGGGCGGAGCATCCCTTATACGCAAAAAAGATGGGGCAGGTTCCCTGTCTTTTTTCGTATCTGAGAACAAGGAGGATAACATATAAAATGGACAACTCGGTGGTCGTTTCACTGCGGGATATCGTAGTGGAATTTGATGGACAGCGCATTCTGGATGGGCTGAATCTGGATATCCATGATAAGGAGTTTGTAACGCTGCTCGGTTCCTCCGGCTGCGGCAAAACCACCACCCTGCGCCTGATCGCAGGCTTTCTGGAGCCGAACGCCGGCAAGGTGCTGCTGAAAGGGGAGGACATTACCGGTGTGCCGCCCTACAAGCGCCCGGTGAATACCGTGTTCCAGAAATATGCGCTGTTCCCGCACCTGAACGTGTTCGAGAACGTGGCCTTTGGTCTGCGGCTCAAAAAGCTGGACGAGGACACTATCCGCCGCAAGGTGCGCGATATGCTGGAGGTCGTGGGCTTGAAGGGCTTCGAGCGCCGCAGCATCAGCCAGATGTCCGGCGGTCAGCAGCAGCGCGTGGCCATTGCCCGCAGTCTGGTCAACGAGCCGGAGATCCTGCTGCTGGACGAGCCGCTGGGTGCGCTGGACCTGAAGCTGCGCAAGGAGATGCAGCTGGAACTCAAGCGGTTGCAGCGCGAGATGAACATCACCTTTATCTATGTCACCCACGATCAGGAGGAAGCGCTTACCATGTCCGATACCGTCGTGGTCATGAACGGCGGCAAGGTGCAGCAGATCGGCACCCCGGAGGATATCTACAACGAGCCGAAAAATGCCTTTGTGGCAGACTTTATCGGCGATTCCAACATCGTGGACGGCGTGATGCACAAGGACTTTCTGGTGTCCTTCTCCGGCGTGGACTTCCCCTGCGTGGACCGCGGCTTTGCCCGGGAGCAGAGCGTGCAGGTGGTGGTGCGCCCGGAGGATATCGAGGTGGTATCCCCCGTGGAGGGCCAGCTTGTGGGCGTGGTGAACGATGTCATCTTCAAGGGCGTGCACTTTGAGATGCACGTCGAGTGCGAGGGCCGCGAGTGGTTGATCCACTCCACCCGCGCCTGTACCCCCGGCGAGACCATTGGTATGCGCATCGGCCCCAACGAGATCCATATCATGGCGCGGAGCGAGGGGTGATGTGCCATGAAGATCTATGATAAAAAGCTGGCCTATCCGTACTTTGTATGGATGGTGCTGTTTACCGTTGTGCCTCTGTTCATTGTGGTGTACTACGCCATGACCGATGCCGAGGGCAACTTTACCCTGAATAACCTCACCTCCATCAGCGGCTACGGTTCGGTGTTTGCCCGCAGTCTGCTGCTGGCGCTTATTGCTACCGTTATCTGTCTGGTCATCGCCTTCCCGGTGGGGTATTTCCTGTCCCGTTTGCGGGTGAACAAGCAGCACATCATGCTTATGCTGGTCATGCTGCCCATGTGGATGAACTTTTTGCTGCGTACCTACGCATGGATGGGTCTGCTCAGCGTCAATGGCCCGGTGAACACCCTGCTGGGCTTTATCGGCCTTGGCCCCTATACCATGCTCAACACCTCCGGCGCGGTGGTGCTGGGCATGGTGTATAACTATGTGCCCTACATGATCCTGCCGCTGTATACCAGCATGACCAAGATCGACCAGAGCCTTGTGGAGGCTGCGCAGGATCTTGGCGCCAACACCACCAAGACCCTTGTGCGGGTGCTCATCCCCATGAGCGTGCCGGGCATCAGCACCGGCATCACCATGGTGTTCGTGCCGGCAGTGTCTACCTTTGTCATCAGCCGTATGCTGGGCGGCGGCTCTAATCTGCTGATCGGTGACCTGATCGAGATGCAGTTCTTGGGTAACAGCTATAACCTGAACGTCGGCTCGGCCATGAGCCTTGTGCTGATGATCATCGTGCTGCTGTGCATGAGCTTTACATCCAGCTTTGACGAGGATGAAATGGAGGGCGTGTCCTGATGAAAACAAAACATCTGCGCCTGATGCAGCGGGTCTACATCATCCTGTTCTTCTGCTTCATGTACCTGCCCATTGCCTACATGATCGTGTTCAGCTTCAACCAGAGCAAGGGCTATTCGCTGTTCACCGGCTTCACCCTCAAGTGGTATCGCAGCCTGTTCACGAATGCGTCCATCCTCCACGCGCTGTGGGTGTCCGTTGAGGTGGCCATCTTGTCTGCCATCATCGCCACGGTGCTGGGCACGGCAGCCAGCCTTGGCATTGCCTCTATGAGCCGCAAAAGCCGTCTGCTGGTGACCAACATCACCTATATCCCGGTGGTCAACCCGGAGATCATCACCGGCATCTCCCTGATGCTGCTGTTCGTGGCCTACCAGCGCTTTGCCGCTCAGTCCGCATGGCTGCCGGACAACATCATGGGTCTGCCCACGCTGCTCATTGCGCATATCGCGTTCAACGTGCCCTACGTTATCTTTAACGTAAGCCCCAAGCTCAAGCAGCTGGATATCAAGCTGTACGAAGCAGCGCTGGATCTTGGCTGCGACCCCCGGCAGGCGTTCTTCAAGGTCATCCTGCCGGAGATCAGCCCCGCCATCCTTTCTGCCTTCCTCATCTGCCTGACCTATTCCATCGACGACTTCATGATTTCCTACTTCAACTGCGGCACCGTGGAGACCCTGCCCATTGCCATCTACTCCATGACCCGTAAAAAGGTCAGCCCGGAGATCTACGCGCTGTCCACCATCATGTTTGTGGTCATCCTCAGCGTCATTCTGGTGTCCAATGCCATGGAGAGCCGCAGCTACCGCCGGGATCAGAAAACGCTGCGAAAGGAGGGCGCATGATGAAACGCATTGCTGCATTGCTGCTAACACTGGCTGTGGCGCTGTGCGCCGCATTGCCGGTGTTTGCCGCCGGTACCATCGAGGTGACCGAGGACGTCTCGGTGTCGGATGATTACGACTGGACCCGCTTCAAGGGGCAGAACGTCACCCTGAACGTCTATAACTGGGGCGAGTACATCTCCAACGGTTCGGACGACAGTGTGGACGTGGTGGCCGCCTTTGAAAAGCTGACCGGCATCAAGGTGAACTACACCACCTTCGACTCCAATGAGTCCCTGTACGCCAAACTCAAGTCCGGCGCAGCCAACTACGATGTGATCATCCCCTCCGACTACATGGTGGCAAAGATGATCAACGAGGGGATGCTTGCACCCCTTGACTACGAGAATATCCCCAATTTCCAGAAGATCGATGCAGGCTATCGCAACCCGGATTACGACCCACAGAACGCCTACACCGTACCCTATATGTTGTGCACCACCGGCATCATCTACAACACCACTATGGTAGACGAAGCCCCTACCTGCTGGGCAGACCTGTGGGATGAGCAGTATGCGGGCAACATTCTGATGTTCAACAACAGCCGCGATGCCTACGCCATCGCCGCGTTCAAGAGCGGCCACAGTATCAACCCCGCCGCCCCGGAAGAGGTGGACGAGGTGGTAGAGGAGCTTAAGACGCAGAAGCCGCTGGTGCAGGCCTACGTCATGGACGAGATCTTTGATAAGATGATCGGCGGCGAGGCTGCCATCGGCGTGTACTACTCCGGCGATGCCATTACCATGATCGATGATAACCCGGATCTTGCCTGGGTGTTCCCGCAGGAGGGCAGCGTGCTTTCGGTGGACTGCATGGCTGTGCCTGCTGCCAGCGAGCACAAAGAGGCCGCCGAGATGTTCATCAACTTCATGTGCGAGACCGACATCGGTAAGGCCAACAGCGAGTATATCGGCTACACCACCCCCATGCACGATGTTTGGGAGGTGCTGGACGAGGATCTGAAGACCAGCGAGATCGCCTATCCGTCTGAGGAGGACGCCGCCCGCGAAAAGGTGTTCACCGCCCTGAGCGATGAGGTAAACAGTGAGCTGGATCTGAAGTGGAGCGAGATGAAGAGTTACGACGAGGGCGGCGGCAGCTACCTGTTTTTGCTGTTGCTGCTGGCCATGCTGGCGCTGGCCTGCTTCAATATCTGGCGCAAAGTGCGCAGAAAGACCCGCAATCAGTATTGATCGTTTCAACCAAGGCTGCCGTCCCGGACGTGGTGCGGCGGCCTTTTTCCGATAGGAGGGAAAGAATATGGAACAGTTTTATTATCAAGGTACCGCCGTGGTAGAAAATGCCGATGCAGACTGCCACAGCCTGCTCAAGGCCAGTGCGCTGCTGCGCTATGTGGAGCAGATCTCCACCATGCACGCCCGCCACTTTGGCATGGACGATAAGTTCTTTGAAGATCACGGCGTAGCGTTTCTGGTGGGCAAGCAGGCGCTGCGGTTTAACCGTGTGCCCCGCCGTGGCGAGACTTTGACCCTTTGCTCCCGCTCAGAAAAGGCTCTCCACGGCTCCATCAAGCGCGTCACCACCCTTACGGACGAAGCCGGGCAGGAAGTAGCCATGGTAGACAGCCGCTGGATCATGTCCAGTCTTGAGGATGGGCACATCCTGCGCCAGCCGGGCTGGACGGTAGAGGGATACTGGAACGAGACGGTGGAAGAGGAGCTGCCCCTTTTGCTGCATAAGCGCCGGGACAGCCTGACCAGCGCCGGTCTGGTTACGGCGCGCTACTCCCAGTGCGACCTGCACTACCACATCAACAACGCTTTTTATCTGGATATCGTCTGTGACGCGCTGCCGCAGGAGATCATGCGCGATCATGTTGTGAAGTTCGCCTCCATCAATTACCACCGCGAAGTCCCCATGGGGCAGCAGGTGGAGGTGTTCTACACCCCCTCGGATGATGGCTGGTACTTTATTGCCAAGCACGCGGACAAAACGGCTTTCGAGTGCTATCTGGAACTGGAGCCGGTCAAGCAGTAAAAGCCCGGAGGAAAAATGCCTATGTCCAAGACCAAGGAACTTTTTTGCACCTTTTTCAAGATCGGTGCCTTTACTTTTGGCGGCGGCTATGCCATGGTGGCGCTGCTGGAACACGAATTTGTAGAAGAAAAGCGCTGGCTCACCCGGGAGGAGTTTCTGGATATGGTTGCCATTGCCGAGTCTACCCCCGGCCCTGTGGCGGTGAACAGCGCCACCTACATCGGCTATAAGCTGGCCGGTGCTGCCGGTGCGGCGGCTTCTACCTTGGCGGTGTGCCTGCCGTCCTTTGCAGTCATCTACCTTATTTCGCTCTTCTTCGATCGCTTTTTGCAGCTGACGGTGGTGGCTAATGCTTTCAAGGGCATTCAGGCCTGTGTCATCTACCTGATCCTGTCCGCCGGGGTCAAGATGCTCAAAAATCTGCAGCGCACCCCCTTCAACACGGCAGTGGTGGCGGTGGTGCTGGCGGCCATGGTGGGCTGCTCTGTGCTGGCGGTAAAGTTTTCCTCCATCTGCTGCATTTTGCTTTGCGGCGCAGCCGGGGTGCTGGCCTACGCGGTAGGGCAGGGGAAGAAAGGCGGCACAAAATGATCTTGTTGCAATTATTCTGGAACTTTCTGGTCATCGGTGCGGTGTCTTTTGGCGGCGGCTACGGCATGATCTCGCTGGTGCGGGAAACAGTGCTGGGGCACGGCTGGCTGACCGAGAGCGAATTTCTCAGCTTTATCGCAGTGTCAGAGTCTACGCCCGGCCCGCTGGCGGTGAACATGGCCACCTTTATCGGCGCTTCGCAGGCGGGGCTGGCAGGCTCCTTTGTGGCAACGGTGGGGGTGGTGTTGCCCTCTTTTGTCATCATTCTGCTCATTGCAGCGGCGCTGCACAGCCTGATGAAGTACGCCGGGGTCAACGCCTTTTTGGCTGGGGTACGTCCCTGCGTGGTGGCTATGATCCTGGCCACCGCCTGCACCATGGGGCTTTCCACGCTGGGCGGCTTTACCACCCTTGTCGGCGGCTTTGCTCCGGATATGCGTGCACTGGCGGTGTTTGCCCTGCTGGGCATTCTGCATTTTGCCTATAAAAAGAAAACGCAGAAAGCGCCGTCCCCCATCGGGATGATCTTACTTTCTGCGGTGCTGGGCGCGGTGCTGTGGAGCATCTGAACCGGAAGGAGAGGTTGACAAAATGAACATTACCGTGTATCTGGGGGCAAACCTTGGCACAGACCCTGCACTGCCACAGGCTGTGCAGCAGCTGGGGCGCTGGATCGGCGAAAGCGGCAATGCGCTGGTGTATGGCGGCAGCAAAAGCGGCCTGATGGGGCTTTTGGCCGACAGTGTGCTGGCCGCAGGCGGCAGGGTGACCGGCGTAGAACCCAAGTGCTTTCTGGACGCAGAACTGCAGCACGAGGGACTGACCGAGTTGATCGTCACCGAGGACATCCCCGCCCGCAAGACCAGAATGATCGAGCTGGGCGATGCCTTTATCGCGTTTCCCGGCGGCACCGGCACGCTGGAGGAGATCACCGAGGTCATCAGCAAGTTGTCTCTGGGGCAGCTGGACGCGCCCAGCATCCTTTACGACCTGAACGGCTACTACCAGCCCCTGCATCAGCTTTTGCAGCAGATGATCACCATGGGGCTTTCTACTCCGGCGCGACAGCAGAATATTGCCTTTGCCGCCGACCTTGCTCAGATTCGCGCGATTCTTGAAAAATGATACTGGGGAGCTTACTTCTCAAACGTAAGGAGACTGCTGTACATGGCTTTGTGCGGCGGTCTTTTTTCATAAAATGGGATACCGGGGCGTCCGCAGACGACCCGGTATCCCGAAAAAAATCATTCCGCTGGTTATGCCCATAGCGCACGCGGAGGGCATTTAAAATCTTTCTGCGCAACCAAAAAGGCCGCTGCACAAAATAATGTGCAACGGCCTTTTGCTATCCTGTTATGTACGCTGTGCGCGTTAAACTTAGGCGGCAGTGGTGGAAGCAGCCTCAGAAGAAGCAGCCTCGGAGGAAGCAGCCTCAGAGGAAGCAGCCTCGGAAGATGCAGCCTCAGAGGAAGCGGCCTCGCTGGAAGCAGCCTCAGAAGAAGCAGCCTCGGAAACAGCGGTGGTGCTTGCGGAAGCAGCCTCAGAGGTGGAGGAAGCAGCAGCGCTAGAAGCAGAACCACCGCAAGCGGTCATGCCAGCAGCCAGAGCCAGAGCAACAACAGCGATGCAAATATTCTTGAGTTTCATATCAATGATCTCCTTAGTCTTCTTGTAAATGTTTGGCAGCGGGCTTTCGGTAGCGCCTCACTGCGATGCTATATTCTAATCCGTTTTTGAAAAAAATCAAGAGGATTTTGGTCGAAAGTTATAATCCATGTAAAGAATCTACATAGTTGTCATAAAGTTTCGCCAAAAGTAAAAGACTTTTTGGCAAAAATAAAGCGCGGGATAGAGCCTGTACCGCCGGGCGGGAAGCACAAAAACAGAAAAATTTGAAAAATACTCATAAAATCCTTTTTATTGTACTGTAAATGTGGATAGTAGAGACACAACGAGGGACGGACATCCCCCGGAAGGCTGAACGAGAAAAATATTTATGGAGGGTACTACAATGAAAGACTTTGATTTTGGCTACTTTGGCACCGGCGACGAGGGCTATGCCCAGTACATGACCGCGTTCGAGCGCAATTTCAACACGGACAGCACTGACAGCTTTGCGTCCGATGACGCAGACTGCGATGCAGGCAGCTGCGACAGCACTGAGGACGATTTCTGAGCCTGCACCCTTTTGCCCGTTTGTGCATACAAAGGGCAAAGGGGGAATGCGGCTTGAACCGGATCGTTTTCACACTTTGTGTCTGGCTGTTCCCGGCGGCGTGTACCGCGCTGGGAGCAGCAGGGGTGTTTTTGCTGCGCAGGCAGACAAGGCCGGCTACCCGGCGCATTTTGTGCGGAATGGCGGCGGGTATCATGCTGGCGGCCAGCGTGTGGAGCCTGCTGCTGCCGGCCATTGCCCGGTCGCAGGGCAGGGCGGCATGGGTGCCCCCGGCACTGGGGCTTATTTTAGGCGCTGTGGGGCTTTTACGGCTGGAGGATGCCGCCGGGCAGCTGCTGGCTGGCGGCCCCGGGCATTGCGGGCGCATGGTGCTGGCGGTCACCCTGCATAACCTGCCGGAAGGCATGGTGGTGGGGCTGGCTGCGGCGCTGGCGCTGCACGGGGACGCGGACGCTGTAAGCGGCGCGCTGGCACTGAGCCTAGGTATCGGCTTGCAGAATATCCCGGAGGGGGCGGCGGTCAGTCTGCCGCTGACCCAGAGCGGGCGCACCCGGGGGCAGTCCTTTGCCGCCGGGGCGGCCTCCGGACTGGTGGAGCCCCTGGGCGCGGTGCTGGCCTTTGTGCTGGCCGAGTGGGTAGGCGCAGCGCTGCCGTGGCTCATGAGCGCGGCGGCGGGCTGTATGGTGTGTGTGACCGCACAGGAGATGATCCCTGAGGCGGTGGAACCGGATGAAGTGGCCGGTGTCATCAGCATCGTGCTGGGGTTTGCGCTGATGATGGCACTGGATGTGGCCCTGTGATATAGTAAAAGCAGCGCCGGACAGACCAAAAAAGTCTGTCCGGCGCTGCTTTTATGCAAAAAGGATTTATACCGTCTGCTGCTGCTTCTGGCGCAGATGCCGCCGCACCACAAGCAGGCAGGCCAGATGCACCAGTGCGGTCAGTGCCCAGCTGATGGGGTAGCTGATGTACAGCATAAAAGGGGTGCGGTTCAGCTGGAAAATAGTGGCGATCCACACCAGCCGCAGCACGCACACACCCACAAGGCTTACCACCATGGGCAGCACGCTGTAGCCCAGCCCGCGCAGGCTGCTGGCCAGCACGTCCATGATGCCGCACAGCAGATAGAAGCCGCAGATCAGGCGCAGCCGCTCGGCGCCGGTGGCGATGACCGCAGTGTCCGAGGAGTAGAAGCGCAGCAGCTGGTGCCCCGCCAGTGCTGCGCCGCCGCCCAGCACAAGGCCGGTCACCACGACACACAGCAGACAGTTGCGGATCACCCGGTCAAGGTTGTGGTACTTACGCGCGCCGATATTCTGGCTGGTAAAGGTGACAGCGGCCTGTGCAAAGGCGTTCATGGCGGTGTACACAAAGCCTTCCAGATTGGAGGAGGCAGAGTTGCCCGCCACCACCATGGAGCCGAAGGAGTTGATGGAAGACTGGATGACCACATTGGAAAGGCTGAACACCGTGCTCTGCAGCCCGGCAGGCAGGCCGATGAGCAAAATCTGCTTCAGTGTTCCGGCGTGGAAGGCCAGCCGCCGCAGGTCCAGCCGCAGCGCGCCCTTCTCCCGGACAAGCATCCCGGTCACCAGCAGCGCAGACACGGTCTGGCTGATGATGGTGGCCAGTGCCACGCCCGCCACGCTCATGGAAAAGCCGATGACAAAGACCAGATTCAGCACCACGTTGATGATACCGGCAGCGGCCAGACAGTATAGCGGGCGCTTGGTGTCACCCACGGCCCGCAGCAGCGCACTGCTGAAGTTGTACAGCATGGTCATGGGCATGCCGATAAAATAGATCTTCAGGTACAGGGTGGAAAGGCTGATCACGTCCTCCGGGCAACTCATCAGCTCCAGCAGACCGCGCGCAGTGCAAAAGCCCACCACTGCCAGCAATACGCCGCTGACTAAGCCCAGCGCTACGGCAGTGTGCACCGTATCCTGCACGCCCTTTTCGTCCCGGGCGCCAAAGCACCGGGCTGCCACCACATTGGCACCCAACGAAAGCCCGACGAACAGGTTGACCAGCAGGTTGATCAACGCGCCGTTGGAGCCCACGGCGGCCAGCGCCGTGCTGCCCGCAAAGCGCCCCACCACCACAACATCGGCGGCGTTGAACAGCAATTGCAGAATGCTGGATGCCGCCAGCGGTACGGAAAATAAGATGATCTTTTGCAGCATGGGTCCGCTGGTCAGGTCTGCGGAACGGCTGGTCGTAGCCATGAGTTGTCTACCTCCTATAATAAGCCTTGTGTGAACATAGCAATTGCTTATTATAGCGCGATATTAGGTAAAAAACAAGAGGTAAAGCGCCCTGTTCTCTCCAAAAGCGGCAAATATCTGCCGCCGGGCGCAGCCTGCAATTGAAAAACGCTGCCCATACTGCTATAATAAGGCGGTAGACCCGTAGAAAACGGAGGAAGTTGGATTTATGTATCGGAATCGGATCAAACGGCTGCTGGATATTTTGCTGTCGGCCTGCGGCATTCTGTGCCTTTCGTGGCTGCTGCTGCTTTTGGCTGTTGCCATCAAGCTGGACTCGCCCGGGCCGGTGTTTTTCCGGCAGAAGCGTGTGGGCATCGGCAAGCGGCATTTCCAGATCCTCAAGTTCCGCACTATGCGCATTGATACCCCGCACGATATGCCCACCCATCTGCTGCACGACCCGGAGCAGTATATCACCCGCATGGGGCACTTTCTGCGCAAGACCAGTCTGGACGAGCTGCCCCAGCTGTGGAATATCCTTGTGGGGGATATGGCGGTCATCGGCCCGCGCCCGGCGCTTTGGAACCAGTATGACCTGCTGGCCGAACGGGATAAGTACGGAGCAAACGATGTGCGCCCCGGGTTGACCGGCTGGGCGCAGATCCATGGCCGGGACGAGCTGGAAATTGCCGAAAAGGCAAAGCTGGACGGCTGGTATGTGGAACATATCAGCTTTGGGCTGGATGTGAAGTGCTTCTTTGGCACCATTACCGCCGTACTCAAGCATGACGGCGTGGTAGAGGGCGGCACTGGCACCCTGCACGATGAAAAATGATCTATTATATGGAGACACCGGAGCCTTGGCTGACGCTCCGGTGTCTCCATTTTTACAGAAAGCACAGCACAGAGCGGCTGAAATTGGCATATCTCTTGATTTATCCCCTGAAAAGCGTATAATAAAACAGTACACAAGACGTTAAAGGAGGATTCCTGTATTATGGAACGCACCTATATCAATGAGGCTCAAAAGGCCATCGGCGGCACGGTGAAGGTGCAGGGCTTTATCGAGAACCTGCGCAACAGCAAGTATATGGCATTTATCGTGCTGAAGGATATTACCGGCAAGCTGCAGATTACGGTGGAAAAGGCCGACCACCCCGAGCTGGTGGATACCATCGACCAGCTCACCCCGGACTCTGTCATCACCGTCACCGGTAAGGTGATGGAGAACGACTACGTCAAGATGGGCGGCGTGGAGATGATCCCCGAGAGCATCGAGGTGGAGAGCACCGCCAATGCACTGCCCATCGTCCGCAAGGAGATCGCAGCCACCAAGAAAAAGAAGGCTGTGGAGCGCTCCAGCATCGACCAGCGCATCGATTACCGCTGGATCGATCTGCGCACCGACGAGAACCAGCTGATGTTCAAGGCACAGAGCTGCTTCGTCAACGCCATGCGCAAGTTCCTGCTGGACCGCAACTTCATCGAGATTCACACCCCCAAGCTGATCGCTGCTGCCAGCGAGAGCGGCTCTGAGGTGTTCAAGGTGGACTACTTCGACCGCAACGCTTATCTGGCACAGAGCCCCCAGTTCTATAAGCAGATGGCCATGGCTGCCGGCTTTGAGCGTATCTTCGAGACCGGTCCTGTGTTCCGCGCTGAGAAGAGCTACACCAACAAGCACGCTACTGAGTTCTCCGGCTTCGATCTGGAGTTCAGCTACATCACCTCCTTCAAAGACGTGATGAAGATGGAAGAGGAGCTGCTGACCGCCGGTCTGCAGGCTGTTAAGGACAGCTACGGCGACCAGATCAAGGAGTTGTTCGGACTGGAAGTCATCGTGCCCACCACGCCGTTCCCGGTGGTCAAGCTGGCAGACCTGTATAAGGCTCTGGAGGAAGAGTTCGGCTACACCGTGGACGAGAGCGAGAAGGGTGATCTGACCACCGAGGCCGAGCGCCTGAGCTACGACTGGGTCAAGAAGCACTACGGCCACGAGTTCCTGTTCATCACCGATTACTCTGCCGAGAAGCGCGCTTTCTACCATATGCGCGACGAGAACGGCGTGCCGCAGGGCTACGACCTGATCTGGCGCGGTGTGGAGATCACCACCGGTGCCCAGCGCGAGCATCGCTACGAGGTGCTGAAGAAGCAGGCCGAGGAGAAGGGTCTGGCCGATGATGTCAAGTTCTATCTGGAGTTCTTCCAGTACGGCTGCCCGCCCCACGGCGGCTTTGGTCTGGGCATCGACCGCCTGACCATGCTGCTGTGCGGCCTGAGCATCAAGGACGCCGAGTTCCTGTTCCGCGGTCCCAACCGCCTGACCCCGTGATTTTATAAAACCTTTCTGAGAGCTGCTGTGTGTTTGCATGGCAGCTCTTTTTTTGAGTCCCGTGAAAAGGCAATTGAGGAAAATCCGCAGATTTTCTTCAATTGCAATTATATAAAATAATTTTTCCGCTGATTATGCCCAGAGCAAAGCGGAGGGCATTTAAGATCGTCCCGGCATAATAAGCGCTCCCTTTTCATACGATACAACGAGCACACCCACCCCTACGGGCGCGGTGCGCAGCGCAACAGGAAGGGGAGAAGGACCTTGGAGAAACAGGAACAGAACAGCATCTGTCGCGAGATCGGCGCACGCACCGGCGGGGATATCTACATCGGTGTGGTGGGGCCGGTGCGCAGCGGCAAATCCACCTTTATCAAGCGGTTCATGGAGCAGCTGGTGCTGCCCGCCATGTCCGGCTCTGCCGCTGCCCGGGAACGTGCCCGGGACGAGCTGCCGCAGTCGGCAGCGGGGCGCACCATCATGACCACCGAGCCGAAATTCATCCCGGAGACCGCCGTGCCCCTGCAGCTGGAAGGCGGCGGGGCGTGCCGGGTGCGGCTGATCGACTGCGTGGGCTACATGGTGGAGGGCGCTATGGGGCACGAGGAGGACGCAAAGCCCCGCATGGTCAAAAGCCCGTGGTTTGAGCAGGAGGTGCCCTTTGATCTTGCCGCAGAGACCGGCACCCGCAAGGTGATCTGCGAGCACTCCACCATCGGGGTGGTGGTCACTACGGACGGTTCGATCAGCGATATCCCCCGGGCGGGCTACGCAGAGGCAGAAAAGCGGGTCGTCACCGAGTTGGAAGCGCTGGGCAAGCCCTATATCATCCTGCTCAACAGCACCCACCCGGACGCGCCGGAGACCCGGCAGCTGGCCGAGGGAATGGCGCGGGACTACCACCGCACCGTGCTGCCGGTAAGCTGTGTGGACTTGGATGCCGCCATGCTGGGGGAGATTTTGCGGCGGGTGCTGTATGAATTTCCGGTGCAGGAGCTGGATTTTGCCCTGCCCCACTGGGTGACCATGCTGGAGCCCGGGCACTGGCTGCAAACGCAGATATACGCAGCCGCCATGCAGCTGGCGGAGCGGGTGTCCCGCATGAAGGATCTGCCCACTGGAACGGACGCCCCTGCGCTGGAATGCGATGCCGTGCAGCGCTCGGCAGTGGCGGGGGCAGACCTTGCCGCCGGCAGTGTGCGGGTGAGCGTGGAGTTAAAGCCGGAGATCTTTTATCAGGTGCTCAGCGAGCAGACCGGGCTGGACATCGGGGACGAGGCCGGGTTGATGCCCTGCATCATGGAGCTGGCCCGGGCAAAGCGCGCCTACGAGAAGGTGCGCAGCGCCTTGGAGCAGGTGGAAGCCACCGGCTACGGCATCGTGATGCCCTCCATCGATGAGCTGCATCTGGAGCCGCCGGAGATCGTGCATCAGGATGGGCGCTGCGGGGTGCGGCTGCAAGCCTGTGCGCCCTCTATCCAGATGATGAAGGCCACTATCCATACAGAACTGAGCCCCATCGTGGGCACCGAGAAGCAGAGCGAGGACTTGGTGCAGAGCCTGCTGGCCGACTTTGCGGACGACCCGGTGCAGCTGTGGGAGTCCAACATTTTCGGCAAAAGCCTGCACGAGCTGGTGAACGACGGTTTGCAGAACAAGCTGCTCCACATCCCGCAGGAAGCCCGCACCCGCCTGCAGGAAACGCTGGAGCGGGTCATCAACGAGGGCTGCACCGGGCTGATCTGTATCCTGATCTAGGGCGTATCTGAAAAAATCCCCGCCCGCCGTAAGTTCTGCTTACAGCGGGCGGGGATCGTTCTGTCTTATTTTTCTTCCTCGGTCAGCTTGTTGATCAGAAGCTGATAAATCTCGTTGCCCTTCAGGATGAACTGCTTTTTCACCAGCTCGGCGCTCAGCCGGTCGGGCGCACCCAATTCCAGACAGAACAGTTCACTGTCCAGCCCCTTTACGGTGCAGCGCACGGTGCAGTGACCATCGGCCTTTTCGGTGATGCGGGCGCTGTACTTGGCCTCCTTGCGGGCCCATGTCTGGCAGCGCAGTACAGCAGCCACTGCCCGCTCCCGCACGGTGCGGGGCAGGTCGTAGGCCAGCTCCTGCGCTACCTTGCGGCCTTTGTCGGTAATGGTATAGCTGTCGCCGGTCAGGGTGACCAGCTCCTGCTTTGTGATATCGTCCAGACAGGAGCCGATCTCAAAATAATTGACAAGGGCTTCCTCCATCAGGGCGTTCTCGATCTCCTGCCGGGTAATGGGACCGGCGTTTTTCACCAGATAGCACAGCAGCAGCCGGATCTCGGTGCTGCTGGTCAGGCCGCCGGGACGGACACCGGCGGTAAAAGCATCATTGGCGCTCATCGTTCCTTACATCCCCCTTGCACTTTCACATGGTATCAAAGGCCTGCGCCGCTGCCAAAAGGGCGGGCAGCGGGCAGACAAAAACTCTTTCTATTAGTATAAAGGCTTTCAACCCGGATTGCAAGCCGCAACGGCAAAATCTGTCTCAATGCGCTTGGGACATTCCGGTGTGGAGTACACCCACCTGTCCAGATGTCCCTCGGTGATGAAGTACCGCAGCTCAAACCGGTGGGGCTGGCTCAGGGCGTGGTTCACGATGACCAGCTTGATCTTCATCTTTTCCGGCAGAATGTTTTTGATGTAGACACTTACCGCCTGTCCGGGCGCAAGACCGGTGCAGCTCTCCGCAAGCCCGGCAAGGTTCGGCGCAATCTCCACAAAGGTGCCGTATTCCTCCACGCTGCGCACAATGCCCACCACCGTTTCGCCCACGGTGAACCGGCCGGCGTTCTCTGCCCATGTGCCCAGCAGCTCCCGGATGGTCAGCACAAAGCGCCCCTGCGCGTCCCGGTTCTTGATGGCACACAAAATCTGCTGCCCTACGCTGACTCGGTCGGCAGGGGAGGAGATGCGGCTTACCGACATACAGTCGATGGGTAGCAGAGCGCTGATGCCGCAGCCTACATCACAGAACGCGCCGAACGGCTCGATGTGGGTCACCGTACAGGGCAGGATATCCCCGGGCGAAAGGGTGTCCAGATACTCAGCCTTGCACAGCCGCTGCGCCTCGGCGCGGGAAAGCCGGTAGCAGGGTGTGCCGTCCTCGTCCGTGTCCAGCCCCTCAATGACAAAACAGGTGGGGCGTCCCACCCGGGTCAGCACCGCAATATCTCGCACGGTGCCCGCCTCGGCACCGTCTGCGCACTGGGCAAAGGGCATCACCGCCTTTACGCCGCCCAGCTCAAACCGCAGCTGCCGCCGGGTGTCAAAGGCAAGGGCAGTGGCCTGCAAAATTTCGCCGCTGGCCATGGCAGCCCGCAGCTCGGCAGGGGACAGACGGGCGGCAGAACGGTAACTGTTTTCGGTACGATAAGCTTGCATCATGTTTCATTCCTCTTTCTATATGGTTTTCGGGTCTCTGTGCGATGCTACAACGATATGCAGCAGTGTGCGCAGATATTTGCATTTTGTGCGGCTTTGCATTATACTATATCTGTATGCGCAGCACCCGCTCAGCGGGCGGCGGCACACACCGGCTCTGCCGGGCATCTGCGCGGCAGAAAAGAAGGGAGAGGTCGGATAAATATGGACATCGCTGTGGGAGATACCATCCTCACCCGCAAAAAGCACCCCTGCGGAGCATCCAGCTTCGAGGTGCTGCGGGTGGGCATGGATTTTAAGATCCGCTGCACCGGCTGCGGACGCGAGGTCATGCTGCCCCGCGCCAAAATTGAAAAGAACATCAAAAAGGTGGTAAAGCCCGGCAGCGCGCAGTAGCGCAGCCAACGCACCCGAACCGGAACGAATTTGTAAGGAGAACTGCAAGGATGCAAGATATTTCTTCCCGGATGGATGCGGTCTGCCGCCGCTTTGAGGAACTTTCCATGCGGCTGAACCAGCCCGATACCGCCGCCGACCCGGCGCTGTTCCGCAAGCTGATGCGGGAGTACCACGATACAGAGCCGGTGGTGGAGGCTTACCGGGACTGGCAGACCGCGCTGGATCATCTGGCGCAGGCCAAAGCCCTGCTGGAGGAGCCCGGTTCACTGGACCCGGACTTCAAGCAGATGATACAGCAGGAAATCGGCGAAAAAAGTCAAGATGTGGCAAAGCTGGAAAATAATCTCAAAATTTTGCTGCTGCCCAAGGACGTGAACGACGGCAAAAACGTCATCATGGAGATCCGCAGCGGTGCCGGCGGCGAGGAAGCCGCCCTGTTTGCCCACAGCCTGCTGCGCATGTACACCATGTACGCCCAGAACCGTGGTTGGACGCTGGAACTGCTCAACCTGAACGAGACCGAACTTGGCGGCGTAAAGGAAGCCATCGTCTCAGTGGATGGCGTAGGTGCATATAACCGTCTCAAGTATGAGAGCGGGGTGCACCGGGTGCAGCGGGTGCCGGAGACCGAGACCCAAGGCCGCATCCACACCTCCACCGCCACCGTGGCGGTAATGCCGCAGGCAGAGGAGGTGGACTTTGCGCTGGATATGAAGGACCTGCGCATTGACACCTTCCGCTCCTCCGGTGCGGGCGGTCAGCACATCAACAAGACCTCCAGCGCCATCCGTGTGACCCATATCCCCACAGGTACGGTGGTGGAGTGCCAGAACGAGCGCAGCCAGTTCCAGAACAAGGATAAAGCGCTGGAGATCCTGCGCAGCCGCCTCCTTGCACAAAAGCAGAAGGAACAGCAGGATGCCATCAACGCCCAGCGTCAGGGGCAGGTGGGCACCGGCGACCGCAGTGAGAAGATCCGCACCTACAACTTTCCGCAGGACCGCTGCACCGACCACCGCATCGGCCTGACCGTCCACAATCTGGAAAAGATCATGGACGGCAATCTGGACGAGGTCATTGATGCCCTTGCCACCCGCGAGCAGACTGAAAAGCTGCAAAGGCTGGGCGGGTAAAACCCGGTTTTGCGGGTGCAAAACCATCCAAACGACTGCCAAGCAAATATACTTTACAGATAGAAAGAACGATGATTCGTATGAAAATCAAAACCAGAGTTTTGCCTGCCGATGAAGCAGGCGTAGCCGAGGCCGCACAGCTGCTGCGGCAGGGTCAGCTTGTGGCCCTGCCAACAGAAACGGTCTACGGCATTGCCGCCGATGCCCGCAACGGTGCGGCGGTGCGCGATATCTTTGTGGCCAAGGGGCGCCCGCAGGATAACCCCCTCATCGTCCACGTCACCGGGCCGGAGATGCTGCCGGGTCTTGTCAGCGAGGTGCCGGAGCGTGCCCAGCTGCTGATGGCAGCCTTCTGCCCCGGCCCACTGACCATCATCATGCCGCGCGGGCCGGAGGTGGCGGATGAGTGCTGCGCCGGACTGGATACCGTGGGCATCCGGATGCCCAGCCACCCGGTAGCGCGGGCGGTCATCCAGCAGAGCGGCTGCGCCTTTGCCGCCCCCAGCGCCAACCTTTCCGGCAAGCCCAGCCCTACCAACGCACAGGATGTGTTCACCGATATGGACGGCCGCCTGCCGCTGATTTTGGACGGCGGCGAGTGCGATGTGGGTGTGGAGAGCACCGTAGTGTCGGTGGTGGGTGATAAACCCACCCTGTTCCGTCCCGGCCACATCACGCTGGAGGACTTGGAACGCGCCCTCGGCGAAGAGGTAGAGGTGTCCAAGGCCATTCTGGAAAAGCTGCCGGAGGGTGCTGTGGTGCGCAGCCCGGGCATGAAGTACAAGCACTACGCCCCCAAGGCCGATGTGACCTTGCTCAACGGCACCTTTGCGCAGTTCAAGGCCTATGTGGACGCCCATAAAGACGAGAACCCCAGCTGCCTGTGCTTTACCGGCGAAAGCGCAAAGCTGGATGTGCCCTGCGTGGAATACGGCCGCGAGGGGGACGGTGCTGATCAGGCAAAGCACATCTTCCGCTCCCTGCGGGCGCTGGATGAGCAGGGCGACGGCGTAGTCTACGCCCGCTGTCCGCAGAAGGACGGCCTGTCCATGGCGGTGTACAACCGCCTGATCCGCGCCGCCGCCTTCCGGGTGATCGATCTATGATAACTTTAGGCATCACAGGGCGCAGCGGCTGCGGCAAATCCACGGTCACGGCGGTATTTGCCGCCCACGGTGTGCCGCTGGCGGACGCCGACCAGCTCAGCCGGGAAATTTTGCTGCCCGGTTCGCCGCTGCTGCCGCAGCTGGCGGCGCGGTTCGGCGGGGAGATCCTCCGCCCGGATGGCACGCTGGACCGCCGTCTGCTGGCTGACCGCGCCTTTGCCACCCCGGAAGGCAAGGCTGCACTGGACAGCCTGACCCACCCCGCCATCGTGGCGCGCATCCGGGCGGCAAAGCAGGCGGCGCAGACCGCCGGAGCGTCCCTTTTTGTGCTGGACGGTGCGGTCATCGTGGGCACGGCGGCACAGGCTGAATGTGACCGCCTGTGCGTGGTCACCGCACCCTTTGAGACCAGCGTGGCGCGCATTGTGGCGCGGGACGGCATTTCGCCGGAGATGGCTGCCCGCCGCCTGAACGCCCAGACTCCGGAACGGACCCTGACCGCACAGGCAGACTACACCCTGCACAACGACGCCGGGTTGGAGGCGCTGCAAGCCGCAGCCGCCCGCCTGTGTGAGCGGCTGCAGGCAGAAGGGGGCGTGACGGCAGCGCTTTGAACGAACAAAATTATGAAAAAGCCTACGACCCCATCGCCGCCCGGGAGCGCCGCGCGGCGCGGGAAAAACAGCGCCTTCGTAAACAGCAGCGCCGCCGACGGCGGTTGCTGCGGCTGGCTGCATTGTGCTTGGCTGTGGTGCTTACGGTGTGCGTAGTGCCGCCTTTGTGCAACCGGGCAGAGCAGCTTTTGTACCCCCGCAAGTACGAGCAGCTGGTGGAAAAATGGGCAGCAGCCTACGAGCTGGACCCCCTGCTGGTCTACGCCTTTATCCGCACCGAAAGCGGCTTCGACCCGCAGGCCACCTCCAGTGTGGATGCCCGGGGCCTGATGCAGATGACTGAGGAGACCTTTCTCTGGATGCGCAGCAAGATCGCCCCGGAGGAGCCGCTGACCTTTGCAGACCTGTACAGCCCCGATACCGCCATCCGCTTTGGGTGCTACTACCTGCACCTGTGTATGGTGCGCTACAAAGGGGATGTATCCACGGCGGCAGCGGCCTACCACAGCGGCTGGGGCACGGTGGATCAGCTGCTGCAAATAGAGGAGCACTCCGCAGACGGGGAAACGCTGCAGGGCTTCCCCTATAACCAGATGCACCACTACGTCAACAAGATCACCGCCTGCTACCAGACCTATCAGCGTCTGTACGCAGGTCAATGATAAAAAGTTAAGGAGCAAAAAATCATGAGTGAGAAACTTACTGCAAAAGAGTACGCTGAAAAGCTGCTCTACACCCCCGAATACGCTGCCGACAAACAGGCAGACGTAAAGGAAAAGGCTGCTGCCTTTGCCGAGGGCTACAAGAAATTTATGGACAGCGCCAAGACCGAGCGCGAGGCTGCCGTTGTCAGCGAGCAGATGCTGCTGGCTGCCGGCTACAAGGCTTTTGAGCCCAAAAAGGCCTACGCCCCCGGTGAGAAGGTCTACTTCATTCAGGAGAACAAGGCTGTTGTGGCGGCTACCATCGGCCAGAAGCCCTATGAAGAGGGCTTCCGTCTGGTCATCGCCCACATCGACTGCCCCCGTCTGGACCTGCGTCCCAACCCCCTGTACGAATCTGACCACATGAGCTACTTCCGCACCCACTACTACGGCGGTATACGCAAGTACCAGTGGGCTACCATCCCGCTGGCCATCCACGGCGTGTTCACCCGCGCCGACGGCTCCAGCGTCAACTTTGCCATCGGTGAGGACGAGAACGATCCCGTGTTCTGCATCACCGACCTGCTGCCCCATTTGGGTGCCGAGCAGAACGAGCGTAAGCTCAGCGAGGGCATCAAGGGCGAGGAGCTGAACGTGCTCATCGGCTCTGACACCGTGGAGGAAGAGGACGTCAAGGAGGCTGTCAAGCTGAACACCCTCATCCTGCTGAACCAGAAGTACGGCATCACCGAGCGCGACTTCACCCGCGCCGAGATCGAAGTCGTTCCCGCTGCCAAGGCACGCGATGTGGGCTTTGACCGCTCCATGATCGGTGCCTACGGCCACGATGACCGCGTGGATGCTTACCCCGCACTGCTGGCCGAGATCGAGACCAAGGATCCCGTGCACACCACCATCTGCGTGTTGACCGATAAGGAAGAGATCGGTTCCGACGGCGTGACCGGTATGCAGAGCATGTATGTGTTCCACTTTATGCAGCTGCTCTGCCGTGCTGCCGGTCAGGACGACATCCTCGCCTTCCGCAACAGCGTGTGCCTGTCTGCGGACGTGACCGCCGCCTACGACCCCTCTTGGGCAAGCGCCTTTGAGAAGCAGAACGGCACCTACGCCGGCCGCGGCATTGCCATCTTCAAGTACACCGGCAGCCGCGGCAAGAGCTCTGCCAGCGACGCCAACGCCGAGCTGCTGGGCGACATCACCCGGATGCTGGATGCCAACAACGTGGCATGGCAGATCGGCGAGATGGGCCGTCTGGATCTGGGCGGCGGCGGCACCATTGCCAAGTATGTGGCAAACCGCGGCATCAAGGTGCTGGATATGGGTGTGCCTGTGCTGTCCATGCACTCTCCCTTCGAGGTCATCCATAAGACCGACCTGTACATGGCTTACCGCACCTTCTCTGTGTTCTGCCAGTCTGCGGACTGATCCTCCGCGCTGACGGATATTTTGCATTGAAAAACCGAGCTGCCTGCACATTTTTGTGCGGCGGCTCGGTTTTTTGCGCAAAACCCTTGACCTTCAACCGGCTTTAAGGTGTAATGTAAGGGCGGAGGTGAAGCAAATGAACATCAAACAGGCTTCCGAACAAAGCGGCGTGTCCGCCCCGAACATCCGTTTTTATGAAAAAGAAGGGCTTCTTACACCGGCACGCAGGCAGGGCAATGACTACCGCGATTACACCGCCGGGAACGTCCGCACGCTTAAACTTATCCGTATGCTGCGGATGCTGGATGTGCCGCTGCCTACCATCAAGGCGGTACTGCGCGGGGAACAGCCCCTGCAACAGGCGCTGCAAGCCCAGCAGATCGTGCTGGAGCAGCAGGCGGCACAGCTGGCGGCAGCCATGCAGTTCTGCGCCGACCTTGCCCGGCAGGCTCCGCAGACGGACACGCTGGACGTGGACGCCTGCCTGACCCGCATGGAAAGCCCCGCCCCGCAGCAGGGCTTCTTCTCCGGCTGGCTGCAGGATTACTGCACGCTGGCGCAGGTGCAGCACCAGAAGCACTTTTTCTTTATCCCGCAGGGCAGCATCAACACCCCGCAGGAGTTTACGGCGGCTTTGCAGGCCTATGCAGAGGAAAAGGGGATGCAGTTCACCCTGACCAAAGAGGGAATGTATCCGGAGTTTTTGCTGGACGACATCGCGTATAAGGCCTACCGCAACCCGGGCAAGTACCGGGACGAGATCTGCTGCGATGCTGTGCATCCCGAGCAGCTGGACACCGGACTGCCGCCACAGCGGGAGAAGCTGCTGCATATCCTGCGCCTCGCTGTGCCGCCGGTATGTACCTTTGCCGCCATTCTGGCGGCGGGGTGGGTGGTGACCGGCGGCGCAGGCTGGCTCTGGCTGGCGGTGCTGGCCTCTGCCGGGGTACTGCTGGGACGCTGCTTTGAAAAATGGCTGTAAGGTGCACTACCCCAGCGGCAGCGCCTCGGCTACGGTCAAAAAGGTGTAGCCGTTATCCGTATACCATCGGATGATATCCGGTAGTGCTTCGGCGGTGGTGCGGGTGGTGGCAGAGTCGTGCATCAGCACCACGCAATGGGTCTGCTCGCCGGTCTCCCGCACCACGTTGCGGTAGATGGTATCCGCACTGGGGTGCCCGCCCACAGCGTCCTCGGCGCAGACGTTCCAGTCCACCCACTGCCAGCCGCGCTGCTCTACCTCGTTTTTTAGCTGTTGCATCAGCCCCTTGCCGCCGTAACGGCGGCTCACGGTGTTGGTGCTGCCGCCGGGAAAGCGCAGGTACCGGATGCTCTCAGCGTCCACATAGGGCGCAATGCGCTGTTTCAGCAGGGCGATGTCCTTCCAGTAGGCGGCGCTGCTGCGGTAGATGTCGCTGTATTCGTGGGAGGCAGAGTGCAGCGCGATCTGATGCCCGGCGGCAGCAGCCTGTGTGAGCAGGGGCAGATATTTCTCATTGTAGCCGGTGGCCACCACAAAAAAGGTGCCGTGCACTCCGGCGGCATCCAGCGCCGCCAGCACCTCCGGGGTAGTCTTGCTGGGGCCGTCGTCAAAGGTCAGGCAGACCCATTTTTCCGGCAGGGAAGGGGCGGCGGGCGTACCGGCATCGGATGTAGCCACCGCCGGTGCAGCAGGGGAAAAGGGCGAAAAGTCCGGCGCGGCGGTCAGCTCGTTCAGATTGCAGCCCACCGGCGCGCGTGCCGGCACCAGCCACCCCGCCGCAAACGCTGCCAGCGCAGCCGCCAGCAGCCCGCCCCATAGCCCGATGCGCCCGCCGGCGCGCTGCACAAATTGCTTCATATACAAACCCCTCCTTTGCTCTGGGCGCAGTGCCGCAGGCACACTTTCCGCGTACAAATGACCTGTGCAATTGCCCGCAAGGCTGCTTTTGCGCGCGCTGCGCTGCTATTATAGATATGAAGCATAAAAAAACTTATGAGAAACAAAGAAACCACTTGACGAATGGCCGGAAATATGTTACTATATCCAAGCAGTCCGCACCAACGGTTTTCTACCTCAAAAACCGGAGAACTGTATAACAGGTATGCGAGGGTGGCGGAACTGGCAGACGCGCACGTTTGAGGTGCGTGTGGTTTATCCTTGGGGGTTCGAGTCCCCTCCCTCGCACCAAATGAAAATCCGCATGAATGCTGGAAAATCCAGTGCTCATGCGGATTTTTTGTATTTGCAGTAGTTCGGATACTATCGAATACTAACCGATATTTGCACTTAATTGCTATCCGAAAGTCTGCAAAAAGTCTGCAGACCTTATCCGCGCTCTACAATGCGCTCCCAGTACTCGACCAGTTTACCATCCACAGCGTCTTTGTCCTGCAGGAACGCCGCAGCCATATCTGCGTAGAAGTTGGTGTTGTCCACGCTGTACATTTTTGCGACTTTGCCGTAGTCGCTGTACATCATGTTCATCGTAGCCCAAAAGTCGTTTTTATCGCAGGTTATGCCGCGCTGTTTGGCAACGTCCTGCGTCTGTTCCAGCGTCCAGTGACAGCCCTTTGTGCCATCGGCGTTCACCATGTTGTCGCACCATTCCTCCGCCTCATCGTGGGTGAGATGCTGGCGCGGCATCTTGATGGAGCGGCTGTCTGCGCCGCCACGTTCATACTGTCCAGACCGCTTGTCCCAGTCACCGTTCTGCGAGAAGCCGATTTGCGGCATTCTGCGCCCATTCTCTACGTCAGGGTAGCGGGGGATAGGGTAGGGGTCGATGTAACGGTTCTCCTCCTGCGGATAATAGGGATAGCGGTCGTTGCCACCTTCCAGCTTACGCAGACGGCGTTCCATTTCACGCTCCCTGCGGTCACGCTCTTCCTCAAGGCGGTCGCGCTCCGGCTCACGGTTTTTGTCGTGTTCATGGAGCATCATCATGCGGCGAAAATTGTTCTTGCCCATAATCTATACCTCCTCAAGAAATAGATGCAGGCGCACCGGCGTGGGAACGGCAGAAGCAGCCAAGATATTTGAACGTGCCGGTGCCGGTCGCAGACGTTGCAACGCGGGTAGCGTAGCGGGTGCGAGTGTGGATGCTCTCAGCGGTTGCCTGAGCGCAGTTGCAGTCGGTCAGAGGGTATGCGGTAGTGCCTGCACCGATGGTAATGACCACAGGGGCGTTGATGGTGGTCGTGTCCGGGATGCTCTGAGCAACCACAATGCAATAACGCTCTCCATTCTGGTATGCGCCAGCAGGGATATTGATGGTCAGTGTGTCATTGGCGAACGTGACCGCCTGACTGATGACCAAGTGCGGGCAGAGTTTGCAGCTTGTTTTGCAAGCCATAGTATTTTCCTCCTAAAAAATCAGGGGCAGAGGTGTCTTACCCCTGCCCCGATGGTTCACCCGGTGTTATCGGGGAGTGTGTTGGTTAGCAGCAGCCGCAGCAGTTCACGCCCACGTTGGGGTTTGCCACCTGATAAGCGGGAATCGGACGAGGATTGACCCGGTTCAGGATGGTATCAGTCTGCTGGGACATCACGGTGGTCAGAAGCGCATTCTGCCGATCCTGAGAAGCGGCGAACTTGAGGTTCTGGTTCTCAGCGGTCAGAGTGGCAATCTTGTCCTGCGTGAAGTAGTCCATCATAGCGCGGTAGTTTGCGTTGCAGCTATCGATAACTGCACGGGCGTTGTCTGCGATAGCCTGACGGGTAGCGCAGTCCTCCGTTGCGATGGTGTACTTCAGGTCGCCGATCAGCTGCTTGTTCTCGCAGCAGCAAGATGCAAGCTGCGTCTGGATAGCGGTCTGACCCGCCTGCCGTGCGTTGCCCTCCTGCATGATGGCAAGGCTGATGGCGTTGTCACCGTTGGACACGCTGCGTTCCAGACCGTTCACCAGCTGAGCGTTCTGGTAGCCAAGCTGACAGATGGCCTGATTGGTGCCGGCAAATCCGCCAGCAATAGCGGCGTTGAGGGTGTTCATCTGTACCAGCTGGTCATAGCCCAGAGAGCAGATACCGCTCTGGATGCCCGCCAGAGAGCGGGAGGTATCTTGCTGGTAGAAGCCCTCAGACAGAGCCGCGCGGGTGTCTGCGCCGCCCTGACCGGTTGCGCCAGTGCCGACCAGATAGGGAATGTAGGCGTTCATGCCGTTGTCACCACCGTTCCGGCCATAGCCGTTTGTGCCCCAGCCGAAGATGATAGCGAGGATGATGACAGCCCACAGACCTTCGTTGCCGAAGAATCCGCCGTTGTTATTGCCGCCGTCCTGCCCAGCCAGATAGCCAGTTGCAAAATCGTCCATAACAAAACTCCTTTCAGTTTTGCGTTATGCTATCCCACCGCCGTATGCGATGGGCGAAGCCAAACAAATGCGGTTTTTGTCAAGTCCGCAAAACTGAGAAGCGTTTCGCTTAGAGGGATGCGTTATCGGGGCAGCGTCAGGTTCAGGACGCTTGCCAGCTGGTTCAGGTCGATGCCACGCTCTTTGGCGAGGTTCTGCGCCATCATTCGGAGTTGTGCTTCGTTTTTGCCCTGAATCAGGTTCAAGCCCTGCATGATAGGAGCGTTCTGCCCGCTCAACTGCTGGATAAGCCCCATTGGGTTTTGCCCGGCACGAGCCAGATTTGCAAGCTGCATGATAGGGCTGTGAGTAATCATATCAAATGGAGAGGGCATCGCTTATTCTCCTTTCTTCGCTGCGGCAGTGGGCTTAGAGAAGCTCTTCTGCCATTTTTCCAGCTCATCCAGCCGATGCACGAGGGCATTATACTGCTCAATAGGCACATACTGCTGCGTCGGTGCAGCGGTCTGCTGTGCCTGTTGCGCCTGCATCTGTCTCCATGCTTCCGGGCTGTAAAACTCTAACACGTCAGATTCGCAAGTGTTTGGGTTCAGACGTTTGCAGTAGATGACCCCACTACGCAAATCCGGGCAATACGTCCATCTTCCGTACAAATCAGATGGTATTGCCAGAAACTCCTCTCTGCTGGAAACAGGTCTGCCGAGCAACCAGCCGCCATCTTGTGCCGACTGCTGAACAGGCTGCTGCCCATTCATCGGCTGCGGACGCTGCGGTTGCGTCTGCTGCATCTGCGGGTTCGGCAGGGAAGTGGCAAGGCCTACCGTGCCCATGCCGCCGTAAGGATTGACAGGCTGCTGCGGAACGTAGGGCGTTCCGGGTATCTGGTAATAGCTCATAAAACATCCCTCCTTGTGCATCCAGTGTACTGCATCGGCAGAAAACAAGAGACAACGAAGGTACAACGAAGGACAAAAAAAGAAAAGCGCCCACACGGCACAGGGTCGTATGAGCGCTCAAACATTTGCACGCAACGCGTATAAAATTTTCAAAAAGTCTTGACAATTACACGCAATGCGTGTATAATAAAGACAGTGAAAGGCCCCGCACAAACACATGGAGACATGGAGACATGGAGATAACAATTATGAAAAAGCTCACTGCTGACGAGTTTGCAACCAAGGTTATGGCCACCGGTACCGAAATTGAGTACGACAACGGCGTTTGGATGATCTACGCGCACCTCACCGATGATGGCGACGTCAAGACCTCTCATCTGGACGCTCGCGACCTGATGGTCACTACCAGCATCGAACTCTCCGATGAAGAGGGCGAGGCACTCATGAACGGCAATCTGGACGACGTTGAGAGACAGGCCGTCGTGGAAGAACTTTACCCGAAGTATCTTGAAGCTCTGGAAGATATGGAGTAAAAAAGTCCCCAGCCGATGCGCGAACATCGACTGAGGAAATCTAAGAAGGAGAAAAGCAATGTACACAGCTGAACTTTTTAATATGGCAACCGACCCGAAAACATCCCGGGCAGCATTCCTCAGCAATGTCACTCTCAGCATCCCGGACGATGCCGACGGGTGCGTGGATCTGGATGCCGAGAAGGCAAGATTGTCCACCATCTGGGACGTGGCGCATCTGTCTATGCGAGAGCTGGTAGCCCGCACTGGTCTGTCGCAGACCGCTTTTGCAAAGCAGGTGAGCGTCCCACTGCGCACTGTGCAGGACTGGTGCGGTGAAAAGCGTGCGTGCCCCACATACGTCCGCTTTTTGCTGGCGGAGCATTATAATCTGCTATAACCTTAACCAGATGAAATCCGTGGGCTGTGGTATAATAAGGGAAGAAAACCCTTAAAGAAAGGAGAATTTGTCATGGATGCTTATATGGTTAGTTTTTGGGGTTGTGAGTGCAACCCAGCAGCAGACCCTAACACCGCCAACAATGGCGGCGGGTATTCCCAGCCATCCGGGGGCATCATGGTTGCCCTCGAAAACGGGGATTACCTCACCGTCACCGTGGACGATTTGTCTTGCGGCGATTTTGGCACCCGCGTTTTCTGGGATGTAACCAGCACCGATGGCCGCAACTGGGGCGGCTGTTACGGTAGCATGGACGATGCTGCCATTGATTGGGAGTGGAGCGAGAACAGTCTTGATTCCATTTCCGGAGTATATGGCATTGATGCACGAGCAATGCTGCACGATGCGGTTTTGGCTGTGCATATTGCCGCATAAAGAAACCCCCGATGTTCCAAATGGAACACCGGGGGTTTTGTGCTGCCAAAACGGCAAAGTCTAAAATCAAGAGCGGAACTGCCCACAGGCAATGCCGCTCTCTACATAGGCCGCAGCCTTTCAAATATCCACCCTAATGCGCTTCTTCGAGAGGCCGGGAGGATTTGTTGAGATAATTATACCACAATCCGCACAAAAAGAAAAGCGGCAGACCCGAAAGCCTGCCGCTTTTGAATTGTAAGAGCAGAAGCCCAAAACTAATTCGATGCTCATGATTAATATATCACACATCCAGCATTTTTTCAATGCTTTTTAGTCGGTATCCTATCGCTGTCCGACTGTAATGTGTCTGTGCTGCAATGTCCGGCAGCGGGAGCCGCTCAACGTACCGCAGTAAGGCTATCTTACGGTCAACCCTCCCAAGCGGTGCGCTTTTGATGGCGGCGATCATCCTCTGTCGGTCAAGTCCTTGCAGCGCAGCGGGCAGCACCACACGAGCCGCCGCCACAGGCAGCACCGAGCCAGAAAGGCTGCGGCAGCTGTCCGGCGTTGCGCACCATTACGGGGACGTTGCCGAGATGGTATGTTTTCGTGAGGTCACGAAATTGCTCTTGTGCGGCGTACATCTCGGTGACGTCACCGAGATGGCGGTATGTAGTGCTTGCCATGATGTACTCCTTTCAGCGAGAAATAAGCGGGATAGCCCAGAATGGAAAGAAAATGCACCAGTATAAAAACCTGGTTTTGAGGGGAACCGCAAGATTTTCTTTTCCAATAGATTTGCAATCGCTTTTCCATATAAAAAAGAAGGGCGTAAATAGCAAAAGCTGTGCAAAAATAGAAATAAATTCTGCAACCAAAAAGTTTTTTATTTCCACGGTGCGTTCCTTACTGCTTTTGCAGGGCTGCTCTTGCCCGGTCAAAGAAAAACTGGATGACCTTGCTCATGGTCTCCTCGGTAATTGCCCAGCTGACCAGCTTACCCCACTTACTGTTGTCCAGATAGTGGTGCAGCATCTTGACGCACCACGCCTTGCGCTCTGCGCCGCGCTTGGTGCCCTGAATTTCTCGCTCTGCCTGATCGATGAGGTCAAGCACCAGCGTTTTGACCGCTGCGCCGTAGCCCAGACGGATAAGTCCCAGCACAAGCGACACAGCGCCCACAACGATGAGCACCAGCGCCAGCCACGCGGGCAGCGGGGTGAGAATGGTGTTAAGGATTGCTTCCATGATTGGTTACTCCTTTCAGCAGATAATTGTTAATGTCGGTCTTGCTTTTTTTCATACCTTCCCGGTTGTTGCCGGATAGTTGCGCATCCAAAAGGTTTTGCACGCCAACGAGGACAAGTCGCATTTCTTCGTCAATGCCGTCAAATCGCCGGAGGTCTCTTGCAAGGGCTTGTGTATGCTGGAGCTGCCCCTGTTCCAAGGTGCCGACGCGCTTGTCCAGCTCATCCAGCCGCTTGTTCTGCGCGTTGTCCGGCTCCTGTGCCTTCTTGATGTACTTATGGATGATTTCCAGCACCTTGTCGATCGTGATGGCAGCAGCGCACAGGCTGCCCAAGATGCCCAGCACCCACAGCAAAGCTTCTTTTTCGGTCATTTGCCCTCCCGAAGACGGGTCAGACCCTTCTTTGCAATGATTTTGGCATAGTCCTTGTAGGGCACAGACAAGTCCACGCCGGAAATCTTGCCCGGGATCGCGTCCACAACACCGGGAATCTTGCCCTTGCTGGTGTACTGCCACAGCCCGAATTTCCATTCCGGCGCGGGCTTTTTGCTGCGGTAGGCTGCAAGCCACACGTCATACGGCTTGAGCGCCGCGCCGGTCATGTACATGTTATCACGGCCAAAGTACAGCCCGGTGTATAGCATGGCGTAAAAGCCCCAGCGCTCCACCGTGCCCAGCGCATGAGCGGCAATGTTCGTCAGGGTCTGCTTGTCCAGCGGAGCTTGCACATACTTGTCCTCAATGTCCACCGCCACCGGCAGCTGCACTGTCTTGCCGGTCAGCACCTTGCGCAGCAGGGCAAGTTCTGCGTCAGCTTCTTCCGTGTTGACCGCCTTGCAGTAGTAGTACACGCCACAGGGGATGCCCAGCCGCTGGCACTCGCGGTAGTTGCGCTCAAAGGTTGGGTCGATGTACGGATTGCTGGGCGCGTCTTTCACGCTGTTGCCCAGCGCCCGCAGCATCACACCGGAGACAAGACCGCTTGCCTTGACCTTGTCCCAGTCGATGCTGCCCTGCCAGCGGGAAACGTCCATGATAGGTCTCATACTCTGCTCCTTAATACTTTTCGCCGGTGATTTCTTCATACTCCGCTGCGGTCAGGCGCTGGGGCTTGCGCTGCACAAGGATGCGTAGCATGGCCTTAGACCAGAGGCCCGCCTCATACTCGTCTTTTGCTTTGCCAAAGATCGCGCTGTGATTATCACTCATGGCTCATGCCCTCCTTGTCTGCAGCCTCGTCCTCAATGGGCACATCGGCCAGAATGCACAGGAAGTCCACCATAGACGCGATCTGTGCCAAATCCGCGTCCCGGTTCTCGTTTTCGGCGGCGGTCTTGATGCCGCCAGTGTTGCGAACAATTTTCATGTCGTTATCCCCTCCAGCAGAGTTTTAACGTATTGATCCATGCGCTGCAGCAGCTGCTGCGAGTTGCCTTTAGCGGCATGGGCTTTCCATGATCCATACTGCTCATACAGGGCAGATGCCGGTTTCTCTCCTGCCTTGATGAGCTGGGCAAGCCGAAACAGGCGCTTGCGCTCGGCCTTGACGTTCTGCGGGTCAACGGTCATAACGACCTTGCCCGCCGGGGTCAAGCGGTAGATGAAACCTAGAAAACGGAATCCATCCTTTAGCCTGACGATCTTGGTCTTGGTCGGGTGCAGCTCCATGCCATCGGCAGCGTACCGGGCGCGGATTGCCTCCCGCCACTCCTCAAGCTGCGCCTTGTCGTGGTGGATGATGAGGCTATCATCCATAAAACGGACGTACTTTTTCGCCCGCAGGCGCTCCTTGATGTAGTGATCTATGGGGTCGGGCACCGAGATCCCGGCAAGCTGCACCATCTGGCTGCCCGGATTATAACCGGCCTCGCCGGTATATTGACGATCCAGTACCTCACGCACGCGGTTATGCACACTTGGCGGCAGATGCCGCTCAAAGCAGCGGTTTGCCACGTCATGGGGCATCGTGTCGTAATAGTGCCGGATATCTACCAACAGCACATAGCCATCAGCGCCGTGCTGCCGGTATTCGCGCTCCATCATGAGCTTGACCTGCTTGCGCGCCCAGTCGGTACCTTTGCCAGTCTGACAGGCCGCGTTTTGCCGGATGAAGCTCCGTGTCATTGCTGGATAAACAGCATTGTCGTTGAGAGAACGCTGGTATACCCTATCCCGAAAGCCGTTTGCAACCGCCGTGCGGGGCTTGGGATAGGTGATTCTAACTTTGATTGTTGGCCGTGCCTTGTATGTACCTGTCGCGAGCTCCTTTTGGAGTTTCAGGATCTCGTCCATCCGAAACAGGTGAAACCGTCCAACGCTTGCCTTGCGGCACACGCCTTTGGCGCACTTGCCCTCGGAATTATACAGGGCATCGAACCCGATTATTATTTCTTCTTGCACTGATTTTTTCAGCTCTCCTCGCAAGGATCTGCCGGGTGATAGCGGTCAACACCCCGCAGGGTGGCCACGTCCGGCTGATATTGTTCGTCTGCCAGAGGACAGACATGGCACTCGGCTCCTTGCACGGCAGTTTTTGCCCGGCCTCTGCTATGCAGGGGCTTTTGTGGGCGTGCTGCCGTCCAATCCGGGGCGCAGCGATTCGCGTTGATCGCGTTCCAGTTGTTGACGTTGCCGCTGGAGTTCACGTTGAAGGCATTGTTGCCGTTGCCACGATTCGCAGAGCGCAGCCGCACATTGCGGCCCATTAGCCTACAGCCATTTTTATGTCAAAGCGCTTTTGCACGCTTTGCATCACTCTCGTGCCAGTCCCGGCAACGCTGCCGGATATCGCGCACAGTGTTGCCCCAGAAAGAGCACCGTTTGCCGGAAAGGTGATAGCTGGCTTTCGCCATGTCTATCTCCGCCAAAAGGACGGTGCACAGCCGGACAGCTTGTCTTTGAAGCTTAAAGCGCTCCTCTCTTTCGTTCGGCTTGTCCAGCCGGAGGTCGTTTGCTCCGAAGATATCAAAAAATATCCGGTCTGCCGTAGCGCGCAGTTGACCGGGAAGGCTTGCGTCAATTTCGAGGTCAAACACTTTCGCGTTTTTGGTGATCTGTCTGGTATACAGTGCCAGCTCACGCGCGTCAAGCGGCAGCGTGAATTTATTGTCCGGTATCTGGTCTTTACGCATTGCCATGGGATAGCACTCACTTTCTCACCGGGCAAGGGATTGCCCGGTGATTATTTAAGATTGGTCATTTCGCAAGCCGGGGCGCAGCGATGCGCGCCGACCGCGGACCAGTTGGCGACGTAGCCGCTGGAGGTCACGTGGAAGGCATCGTTGCCGTTGCCACGAAACGCAGAGCGCAGCCGCACATTGCGGCCCACAGTACGCTGTGCCAGATCGCGGGTGATGCGCAGCGGGTAGGTCTGCCACAGAGCCTGCGGGGTCTTTGCGCCGGTGCGCTCTTTCCAGTAAGGCCAGTAGCCGGTGCCCTCGCCAGACACCTGCGGCGAGCAGTAGATCTCCTGCAGCGAGGGCAGGAAAATCTTGTCATAGGTCACCACAGCGCTGCCGTCATCGGTGACGGTGTTGCCGTAGGTCACGACCTTCACGCGGGTCAGGGCAGCCTTGAAGTCATCAGAGAAGCCCGCAAGGAAGCCGGGCACGGTGTCTGCCTGATCGGGTTTCATGTCCCACTCGTCCTGCGGAGCCCACCACTCTTTGGCGGGTGCATCGCTGTTGAGGTACTGACGATACGCGGACTTCCACCACCGGTTGTCGCCGTAGCCAACGGGGTGCAAGCCGTTCAGGTTGCCGTTGGGTTTTGCGAGGAACGTGCCGAGGTTCGTGCCAGCATCACCGGCGGTCACGTTGCAGGTCTCCAGCAGCTCGGACTTCATCCGATCCTTGTAGACGTAGACCTTCCAGTTTGCGGGCGCAACGTCCGGTGCATTATAGAAGCCGGTCAGGCGTGCGCCTGCAGGGGCGTTCTTGGTCAGAGTAAACTGGTAGACGGTACCAGTCTTTACGTTGCTGCCCCAGTCCAGCCCCATCTTGACGTTGTAGGCGCCAGCCACAAGGCCAGCCTCCGGCACAACGAAAAAGGCCTGATATGCGGAAAACTGGATATCTTCCAGAGACGCGTAGTGCATCTGCAGTACCATTGCGGGTGCGGTGGTGCCGGTCTCACCCTCGGCGATATCGTCCGTCTTTACCACGTCCCACGGGCAGTCGTAGACTTTGCCGTCCTTTGCGGTGTAGGTGTTCACCAGCTGGGTGCCGACCGGAAAAACCGCCGGTGCGTTACCGGCAGCCACCACGGCCTTGATGCCGTTATAGTCCATCTCCTCCACCACGCCGGTCTGTGCCCGCGCGATCACGCCCAGCGAGCTGGACATACCCAGCAGGGCGGCAGTCATCTGGTCAAGCTTTCTGCCGTTGTCTTTTGCGGTCTGATCCAGATAGATAGGCTCCACCACCTCGGTGGCAGGTGCCTGCGTGCTAATTTCGTTTTCAGCCATGTGTTACTCCTTTCAGGATTTGCGGTATTTCATGCAGACTTTGCCGTCTACAACGACAAATCCGCAGGATTCGAGGGCTACGGTGCGCGTATCCAGTGCTTGCTCTGCCTGTTCCGCGCGGGAAGTCTCCGATGCAAGGCCATCCCTTACGCCATGGATCGCGTCACCAGTCGCCTTTGCATCCGCAGCCTTGCCGGAGATGGAGAGGGTGGGGTCGATCGTGTTTTTAAGCTCTTCTACCGCCTGAATTGCCTGCGTCCACGATTCGTTAGAGATCTGCGTAACATAGAAAAAGCTCTGGATCTCCACGGTGCTATCATAGCGGTCGTTTTTGCAGTCGCACTCGATAGGCCAGCTCTTGAGCATATAGCCTTTTCCGGTCGTCACGCAGAGCACGATGCTCACATGACCCGGCACCTGCAGTGCCTGACGCGCGATCTCGCAGGTGACAACGTTGCCGGACACGGCACAAGCTGCCCGCTTGCCTGCACCGTCGTTGATGGTATCGTACCAGCCCTGATTCTGGGGGCCGAAGCCACGGTACATGATACTGTAGGTTGCTCCTTCAGGCGCAGTATACGCCTTGCCGTTTTCGTATAGCGTCGCCTGAAAAAACCGGCTCTGGCTGTCGTTCTCCACCGCGCTGATGTGCTGCGGCAGACCGGGATTATCAAAATCAATCCTGATTTTCTGCATTTGCCTCCTCGCTTTCCTCCGGCAGCGGGTCAAAAATCAAATTCTGCCCGTCCCAGATATAGTCATTGCCGCCGTTGCTGTTGGCCGGGAAATCCTCAAAAAGCAGCTGATCCGACGGCAGCGTTTTCGGGATAACGCTTTTCAGCGTCCAGCCACCGTTTTTGATGCGCCCATCCGGGCACACGGTGCACTGGTATAGGTAACCATCTTTTTTCAAAATAGCCCTCCTTACAAAAAACCAAAAAGCTCTTGCGGTACACAAACGGCGTTGTTGGTGGCCCATCCATCAAACGTTGGCGTCTCCAGATCTATGTTAGTCCAAATAGTACCAGTGAGCGGACTATATTTGGATGTTCGCTCTTTCCCAGGACCAAACTCAATGCTGTCCTGATAAACTGTGATGTTCCGAAAGTGTGGTGTGTTCCACGCATACATAAGCGTGTAGGTCTTTCCGTTTACCGGTATTATGCTGGATACTCTGCCGCCGCTGCCGCCGCCCGCAAACCATGTAGTGCCTTTTGTGCTTTCGTAAGTGATCAGGATAGCGGAGTAACCGGTAAGGTCAACAGATATCGTTTGTTCCTCTAAACTTTTGAGAGGCTCTTTTGTTGCTTCGTTTTGCCAGACGCGAATGGGTTCCAGATTTTTTATTCCGTGAAACTCCAGTCCTTTTTCGTTTATCGTGTAATTAAAGCTTCCGGGCCCGAACTGGATGCCGCCATCGTCCGTTTCGCCAATGTAGTCTGTGGCCACACGGCTTGCATCAACAGCGCGGTCGTTCGTGGTGCTCATGCGGTTGCGGTCTTTCACGGTAGTTCTTGCAAGCTTTTCGCTTGCCTTGCCTACATAGATCGAGGCGTACCGGTCGTGAACAACGTCATAATCGGTCTTTGTCACTCTGGCCAGCACATTCACGCCAAGGCGCAAATAACGCACCTCTACCGTATCGCCGCGCAGAATGACCTTGTTCTTCTGGTCTTTGTACTCTACGGTCTTTTCCAGCTGCACATAGCTTACGGTCAAGCTCGGCTCTATTTTCCCGATCTGGTTTTTAGACAAAAATTCAGTGGTAGCTTTCCGCATACTGGCATCAGAGGGTGCTTTCTGGAAGTAGCTGGTCAGGTCCAGCGGGTAGATCTTCTGGTATCCCTCGATATTAGACGCTTTTATGGGGTCCAGCGCGTAAAACTTACCCTTTTGTGCATTTGTCCAGTACGGATAGACGTGGGTGTATACGTTGTCGATGTTTTTTTCCTGCGTGACGTCCACCAGATTCAGACCGTATGCAATGACTGCGCCCCGGTTTACCTCTTCTTTCAGCCGCAGCGTGCACTTTAAGCCGTCAAACTCCCAGTAGCCAAGGTAGGTGTCTGCAATGCTGCTTCCGCCGTTGGAGAGCATCGCAGCGCGCACAGTCACCGGTTTTGTGACCGAAAACTCTTTATCATTGTCGTAATCCGCAGAGATCTCAAACTTACAGTCTCCCACAATGTTTGCATTCAGCTTCTGTATGGTCTCCCTGAGAGATTTTGCGCTAAACGGCTTCACGATGCAGTTGCCGAGGTCATACGAGATATGGTGCGCAGACACCTGAAACCGTCCATTCATAGGGCGATTGATGCGATAAATGCGGAAAAGCTGCCGGGTTTCGTAGCTGGAAGGCCGTGCGCTGATGATACGCCGCTCCAAAAGCTTTTCCGCGTGAATGCCGGTCACCGGGTACTGTAAGGTCAGGTCATACGTTCCGTTTTCCTCGCAGCTAACAGTGCATTCCAGCGCATCCGAAAGCGTACCATATCCAAAATTGCCCACGGTAGTCACATTTTCATCATGTAAAACAGGTTTCATAACGTCCACCACCTTGGCATAATCTTCACGGTCTGGATACCGCCGCTCCACTGGATAAGGTTTTCGCCGGCAGCCAGTTCCGGCCAGATGCCGCCGGTCACCGGGTTTGCATTGGTGCCGTCCTCCAGCCATGCGTTCCATATTTCTGCATCGCAGCACACGGTTTTATCGGCGGGCGGCTTCATGCCGAATGCTTTTCCGTTCACCAGCAGTTCGCCCTCTTGTCCGTTTCCGGTCACCTCAAAATAGGGGAGTGACACCTGATCCAGTGGGTTCAGCAGCGCCTGACCGTTCGTCATCTCCTGCAGCTCCCGCCCGGACCACAAAAAATGCCGCGGATCACAGTCAAACTCCACCGTAAATCGGCCGTATTTGTCCAGAATATTGCTGGTATCGCCCATTTTCGCAATGGCAAGGTAAAAGTACTCCGGGTCGTATCCGTCCGATAGGGGATAGGCACCCGGCGTACCGCATAGCCACGCCTTGATGCCGCGCAGCTGCTCCGGGGTAGGGTTTCTGCCGTGGAAATACAGCTGATACGACACCGTGATATTTTCGTACTGCCCCTGATCCGCGTGCAGCTTGCCGTTTCGGCCTGCAACCTCGTACTCCTCATACTTGCGGTTCGGGGTCGGGATGCTGGGTTTGTGTTCGATATGGCAGCAGTACTCGGTGCTGCTGTGCCCGTTAAAATACAGGTACTTCTCCACTGGCTGCAGCCTCCTCGTTGATCATCTGTGTAAGTCGTGTAATGGTGTACTGGGCAAAGCGTTCCTCGTCCATGTCCGCAGACGGATACACGTTGAAGGTAATACCGCCCATGCGCACCGTGCGGGAGTTGGTAGCTACCTGCGCAAAGCCGTTTGCGCTGCCCACATCATACTGCAATTGCATTTTCAGCTTTCCGCCAAGGTCTGCGGCAGCCTCCTGCAGCAGGTAAGCGTTGTCGCGGATGCCATCCGCCATGCCTTGGATCATATCAGGCATCCACTTCTCGTATTCCCGCAAAGGCCCTTCGTCCGGCCGCGAAAAATGCAAAAATCCTTTTATAATGCCGCCGATCCACGAGACTGCCTTTGTGATAATACCGCCACCGCCCAGAATGCCCTTTGCAAGGCCGGTTACAAGGTCAGCGCCCCAGCTTCCGGCTTCGGTGCTGATGGACGTGCCGAGCAATTTTCCCGCGATGCCAAATATTCCACCGGCAAGCGCTCCCGCCCAGTTTCCGGTCAGTTGAAAGCCCTGTGCAGCACCGGTCAGGCCACTGATAAGCGTTCCCGGAACGTCGATATTCTCCCAAAAGCTATCGCTTGCACGGTAGCCCTGCGCAAGATCGCTGAACCATTGCCCCAGAGGGCTTTTTGTCAGGTTGCTTGCAACCTTTTCCAGCCCGCCCAGCTTAGAATCCAGATCCAGCACAAACTTAGAGAAGCCGCCCAGAGCGCCCTCTGTGTATTTGATGCTGGTGTTCAGGTCGGTAACCTTTTCGTTGACATCCGTTACAATGCCGTTGGTGTAAGTGGTGGTGCGCTCTACGGTCTGTTCCTGACCTTCCACGATGCGCTTATAGCAGTCTGTAACTACCTTTGTGGCAGATACAACAGTATCTTCCAGCTCGCCGGTCTCAGCGTTAAGCACTTTCTTGGTTTCGGTAGAGGTCTGGGCAGTCCGGCTGACGTAGCCAATAGCTTCGTCTATCTCTGCCTGCGCCGCCGTCAGGGTCTCCGCACGGGTATGGACGGACTTTTTAGCAACCTCATCTGCAATGGAGCTTGTCACCTTTTCAGAGGTCACAATGCCGTCGGTCAGGGTCTGCACCCGCTTGAACTGCGTTTCAACGCCGTTCACCATTTCCGTCCAGCTGTCCGTGATGGTCTGGACAGTTTCGGTTGTGGTGCCCTTCAGCTTCTTGGTCGTGCCATCATAAACGTTGTAAGTATTGTCAGCCGTTTCCACTGTGCGGCTGATCGCGCCCACAATGTTTTCTGTGCCCTGCAACAGCTGCTTGGAGGTGTTGGTAACGGATTTCGCCAGCTTTTTGGTGTCCTGAGCGGTTTTTGTGGGAGTCCTTCTGCTGCCAGAGCCGCTGCTGCCGCCGTTTCTACCACTGCTGCCGGAACCGTTGTAAGTAGGGACAATATAATTCGATGCGGCTTGTGCCTGTGCTTGCCGAACGCGCTCTGCATGTTTTCTTCCGCGTTCTTCTCTCGCTTTTCGCCGAGCCTCTTCAGTCTGCTTTGATTTTTTCTCCTGGTCTTTTTGGTAATCCTCGTAGCTGTTGTATCCGGCGTAAGCATCTTTGCTAAGGCCTTTGTTCAACGCATAACTGGCACGATCCAAAAAATTGATCGCGGCAGTTGTAGCATTCTCAAACCCGGTTTTAAGTTCTGAAACTATCGGAATGTTAGAGGCAATTGCATCTGCCAGACCAAACCATCCACCCGTGTCATACGCTTCTGACGCGGCAACAGTAAGGTCATTCATGTCCCCGATTACGACCTTTATCCCGTCCGTAAGGTCACCTGTCATAAGGCCGGCAAGCTGCGTGGCGTTATCTTTTAGCGTGCTCCACTGGCCATTCAGCGTCTCGCTTTGGGTGCTCATGGAGTTAAAATAGCGGCCACCCTCGTCAGCCGCCGAAATAAGTGCATTAGACAGCAAGTCGTAAGTGACTGTCATTTTTTGCACTTCTTCGGCAGACTTTCCGGTGTAGTCCGCAAGAATGCCGTAAACATCTATGCCGGCGTAGGCAAACTGCTTGATATCCGCGCTGGTCGCCTTGCCCGCATTTTGGATCTGCTGCAGGTTTTGCGCCATGCGGCTCAACTCTTCATTGCCGCCGCCGGTAGCAGAAACTGCATCACCCAATGCAAGAATGGTCCTGCGGGAACTTTCGGCATCTATGCCGGTAGAAATAAGCAATTCGTTTGCTTTTACCAGACCGGCAGTATCAAACGGTGTTTTGGCAGCGTCCTGCTTGATCTCATCCAAAAGAGCAACGGCTTCTGCTTCGCTGCCCAGCATATTGGTCAGTGCTGTCTGATACTGTTCCAGCTGAGCATTGTATTGCACGCCAGTCGACACGACCTGCTTTCCGGCTGCAATTATCGTGCTTGAGACCTTGCTGAAGAGGTTGGCTGCAATGCTTCCCTTTGTGACTGCCGATTGCAGCCCGTCAAACATACCGCTTCCGGCATCTGTGTTTGTAAGGCCGTCCAAGCTTCCTTTTGCGTCATCTGCTTTAGACGCGAACTCCCCAAGGCCGTTTTCGGCATCGCGCAGGCGGCTTTTTAAGGTTTCCAACTCCGCATTCGTCTTATAGACCGCAGTCCGGTAAGCCGATGCCTGTGTGCTTGCGCTGCCATATTTTTCAGTGGCCTGCAGTAGCATACTCTTCTGGGCATTCATAGCATCCGTCTGCGCAGCGATCTGTTTGCGCAGCACCGCCGCCACCGAAGAAGCGCGCTGTTCTGCGGAGGTGTTCTCGTCCATAGACGCCGTGGTATACTTCAGCTCAGCGGCATACTCTTTCTGCCGGGCAATGATGTTTTGCATCTGCTGCCGGTATTCTTTTTCGCCCTCAACGCTTATTTTGGGGCCAATGTCCGTTTTTGCCATGCGTTCTCACCTCCTTACCGTATTTTTTCCAGATCGTCCACGGTGGCGTAGAGCTTCTGGTTTGCGCCGTTTTCTATCTGCATACACGCCATATAATCCAGCATACGGCCCACCGGGCACGAATGCACCTGATGCTCGTTCATGCCCAGTTTGCGGCCGTAAAACAGAAACCACGTTCTGTTAAGCTGTATCACATGGCGCTTTCCGCGTTTTTTGCGCTGTTGTCCGGTTCAGCCTCTACCTCGCGGCCGGAGCCGCGCGCAATTGCGGTAACGCAGTCGTTCCACAGTGCGCGACACTCTGCCCACGTCATGCTCTTTTCAAGCTCCGCAGCAACAGGGAAGTCCGGCAGGCTTTGCGCCATGTCCTGAAACTCCTTGTCGTTGGATTCTGCCGCCATCTCCCGCACATAGTCCCGGCCTGCATCCGCAAGCACGGGCGCAATGGTCAGTGCCGCCTTTGCAAGGTCGGCAACTCGGCCGGTTTTTGTGGCTTCCTTGGCAACGCCAAAAATATTGTCCACAGAGCCGTAGGTGCCCTCCAGCACAGAAAGTGCCTTGATGGTCATGCACATGGGGTACTCATCATCCTTGACGTGCGCGAATACGATGTACTTGTCCTCGATCATGCTGCACCTCCCAGTGCCTTCTTGATAAACGCAACCGCTGCTGCCTCGGTGTCAAACTCCTTCTTGGGGATGATCTTCCACCGGTTCATGGCGCTGTCATCGCGCATGATGCTGAAGTCCAGATCCTGGGTCTGCCAGTCGATCTGCTCGCCCTGCGTCTCGGCATCGTCTTTGGGCACCTTGAAGCGGATCTTGCACAGGATGATTGCCTTCCACATGCTCTTGCCGTCCTTCTGCACCTTTTTGACTGCGCCCAGCCCCAGATAAGGCGGTTCCATAGATGCACCGTACTCGTAGGTCTCCACTGCGGTGCCCTCGTCCGGCGTTACGGAGTTGCCGGCTTTCAGGCCCATGATAAAAGCCTCTTCCTCTGCGGTCAGGCCGTCCACGGTGCAGGTGCCGCTGCCATCGGTGAAGGCAGAGCCAGTCTCGGTTTCTGCCAGCCGGTCATCGGCGTAAAACTTGTTGTCATCACTGGTGGAAATATCGGTGCTCATGCTCACCGAGCGCCCCAGCTTGCGCACGCCGCTGTAAGACACGGTGCCGCCATCGGAAGCATAAGTGGCAATATGCACATTGGAAAAACCAGTAGTTACCATGTGTTTTCTCCTTTCATACAAAAAAGCAGGGTGTCCACTGTGGACACCCTGCGCAGGTTATTTGTCGATCGTTTCTTTTATCTTTTTTTCAACAGCCTGCCCCATGGCGGCCTCCGTTTCTTTTCGTCCTTTTCGGACGGAAGGAGCAACAAACGGAGTTGCCACCCAAACGCTTGTGCCGCCTTCTACGCAGCGGGCAATCAGCGCATTCGGCTGTCCTTTCGGATGCCCTTTGGTCTGGATGCTGTTGTATCCGTTGAAGCCAAGCTTTGTATTCCACGCATAATTTTCATGGCTGAATTTTGCAATGCCGAACCCTTTTTTCAGGTCATCAGCCTGCTGCTGGCTTAATCCGTTCATGGGCGGTCCATTGGGGTGGGCATAATACTGCTCCTGCCCAGATGGCAGGCTGTGAATCGGAATCGTGTCAACGGCAGCTTTGATTTTGTCACCCATGACTTTTGCACCGGCATAAACGCCGGCTTTGCATACATCATCGGTGCTTTGGTTCAGCTTCTGAAGTTCTTTCATGTAAGCATCCAGCCCTTTTGCTTCGATCCTAGCCACAGCCGAACACCTCCCACCGCCAACGGTAATGCCAGATTTTTGTATCAGCTTCATACATAGGCTGAAGCCTCTCCCATGCGATATGCTCGGAAGCGTCAAACGCTTTTTCCAGCGCTTCGCACCACGGGTCGAACTCCATCGAGGTAAACAAGTCTGTCGTGCCGATCATGGCACGTTCGATGTGCTTACCGTCCGCAATAAGGTCGTCCGGCGCTTCTTCCTGCCAGACAAAATACCGTTTGGATTTCATCCGCCCGCCGTGGCTCACACGGTCTGTAACAGCTGTGTGGGCATCAATGATGCACTCATACCATGTCATCCTCGGTGCCCTCCTGTAAGCTGTTGTCAAAATCATGCTCCACGGCACGCAACGCCAGATCCAGCGCAGGCGGCCAGCTTCGGACGGCCTGTACCGTGTCGATGCGGTAGTGCCTGCCGTCCTCGGTCTGGGCTTCGTCCTGGCTGGAAATGGAGATGCTCTGCGGTGCCGGCACGCGGATTACCCGGACGACCTCCGCTTGATTCTGGCGGCTCAGGTACAGCCGGTTGATGCCAAGGCGCTGCTCTTCGTACCGCAGGGTGCACTTTGCCGTGCACTCCACAACAGGGGAGTGCCCGACCGGTGCGGCGTCCCGCGTGGAAAATATCTGCACGACCCCGCTGTTGAAGGTCTGGCTGACCTCCGTGTCAGGGCGGGTCGGGCTTTTGCGCGTTCTCTGCAAAGTCAGTCACCAGCCTTTCGTTTCTTGCCGCAAGCAGCAGGTGCAGATAATTGTGCTCAAAAATATCCGCTGCGCCGTCGCGGGTGTAGCGCACATAGTCCATCAGCAGCGCACGGGCAAGCCCGGGCTGCGTGTAGTCCTGCGCCGTGCCAATCTTGCTGTCCAGATAGAGCATACCGGTCACGATGATGTCCCAGATTTTTTTATCCAAAGCATCATCCGACCATGTGATATCAAGATAGTTTTTGATATCCGGCAGCAGCGTTCCCCGCTGCTCGTCCCATTTGCTGGTCATGATCAGGACTTGGTGACCGTGACGGTGTAGGTCTTGACGGTCTCGCCGTCTGCCGCGGTCACGGTAATGGTCACAGTGTTGCTGCCATCGTTCCAAGTTGCAGGCTTGCCGTTCTCGATCTCCTTGCCGCCCACTTCCACTTTGACCTTAGCGCCAGCGTTGGCGGGGGTTGCGGTGATGGTGTTGGAGGCCGCAGAGGTGGTAGCCGTATAGGTCACATTGCTGGAGGTAAAGCCCGGGGTCAGGTTCAGGCTGCCCAGCTTCAGGGCGCTCAGAGTTGCATCAGTGGATGCGGCAGGCGCGGGAACGGTAGTAACGCGGTAGGTCATGGGCTGCAGGCCGGAAATGTCCAGATTCAGGAAGGCGTTGTTGTCCACCGGGAAGCCGTTGGCGTACAGCTTGATCAGGTAAACGCGCTCGTCCTCGAGGAAATGGTAATCATCACTGTACTCGATGCGGCCGTTCTTATTCATGCCGACCGGTGCAAAGTACAGACGACCGATACCAAACACAGCCTGACCACGCGGCAGCGCAGCGGTCTTGATGACCGTCAGGGGAACAGGGAAGATGTCGTTACGGTAAGTGCCATCCGGGGCACGCACGGTCGTTGCAGGCATCACGCGCAGGTAGTAGTCCTGCGGGTTGACCAGCAGGATCAGATCATCCGGGTCACGATCCTTGCCGTTGGCAGTCTTGCCCAGCATAGAAATCAGATTGCCCATCGTGGCGGGCTCGAAATCGTTGACCTTGACCTTTGCCTTCTCGGGATAGGTCTTGCCGCCGATTACGGCAACGTCATCGCTCACATCGCGCACCATGCCAATGGGCTGATCGTTGCCGTCGCCCATGACAATGCCCTCTTCCAGGCCATTTGCCAGTGCTTCCGCCAGAATTGCGCGGATGTAGCGGTCCAGCCACTCGGGGCCCAGATCCAGCTGCGCCTTGCAGACCGGAATGAACGCAGAAAGCTTGTACAGACCTGCGTCCACTTCCTTAAAGCCGGAGGTCAGCTCCTCCACAATCTTAGCGCACAGCTTGCCCCACTTGGCCTTGTGGATGCCGTCGGTGTTCAGCATCATGCGGATCGCGCCGCCGGTGGGGGTAAACTGGATCTTGCTCAGCAGGGGGTGCTTAGATGCCAGATCGTCCATCACGCGGCTGATAACCGTCTGCGGGAACACAACGGTCACGTTCTCCAGCGCCTGCTTGGGGTTGTCGGCGCGCATGGCCTTCTCCACGGCCTGATAGTACTCGCGCTCGTCGTTGGTCAGCTGGCGCACGCCGCGGGCATACAGGACGGAGTTATCCAGCTCCTGCTTCATGCCGTCCAGCTGCTGCTGGTACTCCTCGCGGTTGATGTCGCCCACGGTCTGGAACATCTGCAGGAAGGTGTCAGTCACAGCATTCTCGTCGTTGCTCTTGTAAGCATCGTGCAGCTTCTGGCGCAGATCGTTCAGCTTCTGATTGTTCTTGTACAGTTCAGAAAGATTCATGTTGATTTCTCCTTATTTGGTATTTAAAAAGCAGCACCCCCACAAAGGAAGTGCTGCTTTACGGCTTATTTTCAGATATTGCAAAGCATCTGCATCAGGCTGAGCTTTGCGGGTGGTTCTTTGGGCTGCGGTTCAGCGGGCGGCTCTGCATCCTTATGCGGCACCATAAGCTGCTGCACGATCAAGCCGCGCACGCTCTGGGACACGCCGGAAGCATCGCCGGTTTTGCGGATGCTGGTTGCAATGCCTTTTTCCAGCATAGCGGCAGGGGAGTACCACGCCTTACTGTTTACAAGATCGCGGGCGGCCTGTTCCTCCATGCCGGCGTTTGTGAATGCGCCAAGCCCGATTTCGGTCAGCTGGTCCAGTGCGTTCGCCGCGTTGCGCAGATCCTCGGCGTAACCGGCCGCAAGCTGGCTTGCCGGGTGAAAGTAAAAGGCGCTCACATTGCTTGCAATACGCTCCTGACCAGCCAAAAACGGGTAAATAGCAGCGCTGGCAACAAACCCGTCTGCATAGGAGGTGACCCGCGCACGGCTGCTTTGCAGCGCGTTGTAGATTGCCCATCCTTCGGAAACGTTTCCGCCAAAGCTGTCGATATGCAGATTGATCTCGGCTGCATCAGGGATTTTCTTCAGCTGCTGGACAAGACTGTACGCGCTGGTCTCCTGACTGGCTTCATCGGCGTATCTTGTGATATCGCCAAAGATATAGATATCCGTCTGCTCGCCAAACTGCTGGATATCAAAATAGGGTTTCGGCATATTATTCCTCCTTCGGGTTGCTTTCCGTGGCGGCATCCCTTGCAACGGTCTCCACGGTAGCGATGTTTTTGGTCATCCAGTGGATGTTAGCCCATTCATCAGGCAGCGGCGCGCCGCCGGTGGCTTCGCGCAGCTCGTTAATGCTATATGCGGCGCTCTCAACGATTTTTTCAATGTTCGCTGCATTGGAGAACATATCAAAGTGCTGGATGGTAGAGGTGTCCGCATATACGCGGTCTCCGCGCAGCCAATCCGCCTTGGGAATCAGCTTCCGGCTGAACTCCTTGCTGATCTGCGCCGCCAGCGGGTCGATGCCGGTGGTCAGCCAGTGGGTGATAATGTCGTTGATGCCCGCCACATCACCCTGCACAAGCACGGGCGGGATGCCCAACCCGCGCGCGGTAAAAGAAAAAATGTCATCAAAAAGGGCTTTGATGTCCCGTGTGTCCTTTGTGCCGGTGCCGTTGTTCATCAGCTGGAACTCGTAGCCGTCAAATTCCGGCAAAATACCGGTGCCGGATTCCAGAAAAGGCTTATAGCTGCTTTCCAGCATTGCAGAAAACTTTTGTTCAAAATCGTCTTGACCGTTGGCCACCTGCGTGACGTGCACCTTCATGTGCTGGCCGTTGTTCCAGACGTTGCTCTTGATGCTGGACTGCACCAGATTCTTGTAGCTTTCATACAGTGCATCCACAACCCTTTTTGCATCATCACTGTTCAGGGTAAGGTGCAGCACCTCGCGTTCTTTCAGGTCACGGGTATACGACTGCTGCCCGACCTGTATCTGGCGGTATACATTTTCCTGTGTGGGGATGTACTCCGGCTTTGTCCAGCTGTCTGCCACCACAAGCTCAACGCTCCCACCGCGCGGAATCGGAACAACAAGCGCTTCGTTTTTGGCATAGAGCTTGTAGATCACTTTTTTCCAGAACGTTGTGCTGTTTTCGTTGACGTTCGGCTCTACGTTCAGCAGATAGTAATAATCCGATTTAACTGGTTGCCCGCGCTCGAACGTCTTAAACTCGCAGTTTGCAATCGCATTTGCAATCAGGTTTACGCAGCAGTTAAATGCAAGGTCGCGCAGCTGGTATTCCTGCCAGTAGCCAAGCATTTCGCAGGTCAGGTCATCGCCGTTCAGCAGAAAATCATGTGTGGTGATCTTCTGCTCGGGCGGCGAAAACCCGAAAAACTGTTTGATTTTCTCAGAAAAAGACATTGTTTTTCTCCTTCCGGCAAGTTACCGGCAAGTTACCAGCAAAATGCTCCGATCTTTGGCAGCTGCACCTGACCGGTGCCCAGATCACTTTCCACCGTCATGGCTGCCGCCAGCGCCATAAACGGGTCTGTTTTTCGGCTTTTGCCCTCAATTTTGGCGTAAATAAAGTTTCCGGTATCCACGCCCTGGCTTCGGCTGCTGCGCACGCGCTTTGTGTTGTTGACCGCCCAGCGCAGATGCGGTACATCGCCCCAAGTAAACAGATTGCGGTTAAAGCAATCCTGTATCACTGGGTCAACCTGCATAATGTCGCTGGGGCGTACCAGCTTCACCCGGTTTTTATCCTTCGCGTCAAAACCGATACTTTGCAGCGCTTCTGCCATCATGGTGTAACGGAAATGGTCAAGCGCCACTTTTTTTACGGTGTATTTCCGTCCGGCTTCCCGGATGAAATCCGTCAAAAGATACGGCGAGATGCTTACATCATCTACATAGGTGCAGTCTCCGTTTTCGCACCACGTTCGCCACGGGGCTTTTACCCGGGGCAGGGTCTTGCTGTTTGCGCAGATCCATGCGTGATTGATATCATAGCGCTGGTCTCCTTTGCGGAAATGCAGATCTACTGCCGCCCAGTCGTCCAATTCCGCGTAGTCGATGCCAACAGTGCAGCTCCAGCCAGCCATATCTGGCAGAGGGCAGTTTGTTTCTTTGATGTTTTCGTAGTCCGTGACCGAGATCTCCTTCGCGCCGTCCCGGATGCCCATGCGTTTTGTAATAAAATCGCCGTTCTGCTCCGGGCGCTCTTTCCAGTCGCGGTATTCATCGTGGATCTCCTGCATCAGATGCGGAAGATAGGGCAGGGAAGGGTTTGCCATGCACCAGTTTTCCGGGTCGTGCACCTCGTCCTTGGTGTTCAGGCAGCAGATGAACGGCAAAAAGCCCTCATCCGGTTCGCCCTCAAACAAAATGCGCCGACCTCTGGCAAGGTAATCGTCTAAGGGGCCGTCCGATACATCGCCGTTGGACGTAAAAAAACCAACGCGAGGCTCTGCAACCTTGCCTTGGCCGGTAACAAAAACTTTGATGTTGTCGTAATTCTGGTACTGATGCACCTCGTTGAAGATGACCGCGCCGGAACGCATACCATCGCGCCCCTTGGGGTTATTGGTGCGGCCTTTTACTTCGCCTAGATTCTTGCGCCCCTGCAGTACCTCTTTTGTGTGATAGTAAAACCGCGAAAGCTTGGCTTCCCACTTCGGGTTTTCCAGCGCCTCCACAATGTCCTTCACAGGTGTGACGGCCTGCTCCTCGTTGTTGGCGCAGATATCCACGTTGTAGTGCGGCACCGGGTTGTATGGGCTGATCAGCGCCGCCGAGGAAATGGCAATTACGCCATCCTTGCCAGCGCCACGCCCGACCATGGCAAACAAAGTCTTGAACCGAGGGCTCCCATCCTTGCGATAGGTGCATAACCAAAGCCCCAGCGCGAAGGTCTGCCATGGAAAAAGGCGGTCATAAGGAAAATACCGGGCGATACGGAAGTATTTCCGCATACGCTCGGCATCTACATAAATATCTTCAGCTGCAAAAACGCGCCGGATCAGTGCAACAAGGGCGTGCTGCTCCTTGCAAGCACGCGGAGCATTGTTCTCCACCTGCTCAATGTACTCCAAGATCTCCGGGGGAATATTACAGCTCATCGTCCTCGCTGGGCTTCGCCGCCATAAATTTGAACGTCTGCACGACCCGCAGCAGCGTTGATACGGTGGAGTTGGCTGCGCTGGCAGTCTGGTTGTAAACCTGAATGGAAGGATTTGCTACTTCAATCTCCGCGCCGCGCGGGGTGGTCTTTACAACGGTAAGGCCGCGCTCATCCATGTCGTTCTGTGCCTGATCCAGAAGGTTCAACTGCGTAACATACCGGTCCAGCGTGGAGCGATACAAAAAGTTTGTGTCGCAGTTGGCTGCTTTTGCGGCCTGCTCGATCTCCTCCAGTTCCATCCGGTATTTTTCGCTGGCGGTAGCCGGTGTTTTCCTTTTTCCCATCACGATCTCCGTTTCATCCATATTTGTGCAATTTGTATACCATCCTCGCGCGTGTGCGTGCGCGCAAGCGTAGCTCGCCGATCAGGGGACACCCCGAATAAGGGCTTGACCCGCTCAACCCGTTTTTTTGACAGGGGGGTGTACGCAGTCTTTTATAATTCGCGGCCATTCGTTTTCTAAGTCTTCCAGCGCGCGGATATATCCCTCTTGCAATTGTAACTTCACAAACTCTTTGCACCATTCATCGCCAAGAGATAAATGCTCCGGCGTCAAGCAAAAATACAGTTTTACATAATGATTACAATTATCAGACGATGGCATTCAATCCCACCTTTCTAACGTCAGCGGCGCACCGCCGCTGCATTTCCGCAGCCGCTCCGGGTGGCACACAGTCTCGTGGCAGTCCTTGCATACGCTGATAAGGTTGCGCTGCCGGTTGCCGTCTGCATCCGTGTACCAGATATCCAGCGCCAGCTTTGGCGCGCGGCGCACATGGTTGACATGGTGCACCAGTTCTGCCCGCCGGTAACGCCCGTGCTCTTTGCACAGCTGGCATTCGTGCTTGTCCATGTCCAGAACCTTGTGCGATAACCGCACCCATTGCGAGGAGCAGTAGAACGGATGCACATCACCGGATGCTATCAAAGCGCAGAGCCATTTGTAAAACTTATCGGTCATTATTCCAAACTGATTTTCCCACTCATTAAATCTGGAATCATCGCGTCTCGAAGCTCAGCAAGAAGGTTGTTTTCTTCCTGATTTAAATAAAAAACGTGTTGTTTCCACATAGGAATCAAAATTGAAAAGATTGAAGAGAGAATCTCTTTATCATTCGCCTCGAATTTAATTTCGTTTTTGTTTTTTGACAATGTAATGTAAGGCTTTGATATATACTCTCCGCCCAAAATGCGAAACGTTTGATTTAAGTTTTCAGAGTCTGTTGCTTTTTCAAGCTCCGCAATTTCATACAGCCCCAGCTGTTTTGCAAGAGATTCGTTAATTGTTAGCTTTATAGCTGATCGTTCACGGCTAACACGGTTGATATCTGCCATGATATCACTATAATTTCGATGCAAGATTTCGGTGGAAGGAAGCGGAATATATCTGCTCGGAATCCAGTTCCATTGATTTTCTGAGACATCTTCTAAAAATTTTTTTGTTGAAAAGCCGGGGCATTCTGTGGGACTGGCTTTAAGCTGGCTTATTATATCATCCGAAAGAGCGTTGACTTCTTTTTTATATGTTCGATTTTGATGGCTTGCTCCGCCAAATTGCCCATTCTGAAGTCGTTCCTCTTTGTGACCGCTTTTCCGTGCGTCATAAAAATCTATGCTTTCAGAATCTTTCGCGAACAGTAAAACGCAGGTCGGAATACTTGTGGATTCAAACATTCCGTCTGGAAGCGTTATTATTTTTTTAATCAAGCGATTTTGAGTTGCCCATCTTCTTTGTTCAATTTCATTATCTTTTGACAAAAAACCGCAGGGAAGTACGAATGCACATTTTCCAAAGTTTGAGAGCCTATTCAACGCGGTTAAAACAAATGCCCAGTTTGCATTTGTTTCTGGCGGAATTTCGCATTTCTGAAATCTTGAATCAGCAAAAAGTGGAGGAGGCGGTTCCCATTTGATATTGTAAGGAGGGTTGGATATGATTTCATCCGCTTCAATCTCCGGCGGTGCGGTCATTGACGTTATTTCTGAAAATCGTTTTCCTTTTGTTAACTTGTAACATTCAAAAAATTCCAACGTTAATGAATTTCTGCATATTGCGTATCCTTCCATGTTTCGGACAGCCATATTAAAAAGCAAAACTGGAAAAACTCTTTTATCCAATTCCTCGCAGATGAAGATTTTGTTTTTATTTAAAGTCCACTTTGAAATCGTTAATGCTCCAGAACCTGCACACAAATCATAGCAAACCAATCCACTTGTTTCTGTTAGCGCGCTGAGCAAACGTGCAATGCTTTTAGGTGTGTAGTCTTGGCATTTTTCTTTTCTATCAGCATGATAATATTGCCAAATTTTCTGGAGGTTGTCAGTCTCCAAATCTCCATCTACCAGTTCTACATATTGAGAAAAAATCTTTTCTCTTGTGTTAGAATCGCTTAGTACAGCGGATATTCTTCCGCTGAAGTTTTCCATATCGGTTTCTAAGATTGAAAGAAATTTGTTTTTAAGCTCAAGCAATTCCATTTAAAATTCCTCCAATCCAGTATTGCTCTGTGTTTTCTATGGGAAAAATTATGAAGCTTACTCCAAAAACAAAAACGTTCAATCTAAAAATTAAAGCTATTTCAAGCTAAACGTTAATATAAGCAGCACTTCCAGTATACATTCAGTTTCTCGGACAACGTAAACGGGTGGAGTGCTGCTGCATCCGGTACTTTCGCCGCCAGATGCCCGGCTATCTGCGCAGCCCCCTCACAGGGTGCGCAGCTGGCATTCCCGGCAGGGACCGAGCCTGCAGCCTCTGGTTTTGGAGACCAGCGCTCTACCAATTGAGCTACGGGAATATATCATGCCGCGTGCAGGAATCGAACCTGCAACGACCCGGTTATGAGCCGGATGCTCTGCCGGTTGAGCTAACGCAGCGCAAAAGAATGCCCGCCTGCAATGCACGGTGCACATCATGCATAACAGGCGGGTAAAAATATTTTCGGATAAATTGTATCAGCAGCTTTTACTAATCTGCGCGGATAACAGGCCGCGCCCCTTGCATACAGCCGCGCCCTCCGATCTCTGCCCTCGGCTCACGCTTTGTGCGGCTCGCCTGAAAACCGATACTCCAGACGATGCACACAAAATTACTTTTGAATGCTATTTGAAAAATTTCCCGGAACACAGGTGCAAGCACGCAGCTTTTTGTTATAGACCAAAACAGTTTGCCGAAAAATTCAAGCATGGTTTGCACTCCTTTCCAAGGTGTCCACAGTGGACACCCGCCGGGTTTGATTTTGTTTTGTGTGCGCCGCTGGATCTTGAAGCGGACGGCGCGGTGATCCATTGAGCACAGGAAGATTCAAAAAGCCTGTGCTATGCTTCCCGCCGGGTCTCGTCATGAGAATGCAGGTCATTCACGTTTCCGTCAATGTCTGCATTATAATTTTAGCACATCAAAATGGGACATTCCGGACATTTCGACCTTTTTGTGACATTCCGACCATTTTGTGACACGGCTTTTGCGTAGCTACGCAGAAAAGTAGTACAATGTGAATTTTGTGTCAATCAGCAAAATCCGGTCATTTTGAGCACAAGACACGCCATTATGTACCCAAGAACGCCGCCCAGCACGACAGATGCGGGAGTGAATACCATGAGTATCTTCCGTACTGTCCACCCGCTTTTCCATGCCCACCGCACGGAAAACATACACACCGGAATGCTCAGGCAAGCTATCAGTACAGTGGCTGCAAGCCAATAAAACAAAAGCATAAGTTCACCCCATGTCAAAAGTTTCTTCTTTCGGCTCGTTGAGATCATCCGTGGAAGCACCAGCGTTTTTCATTTTAGCTCCACACCCACCACAAAATGGATCCGCGCAGCAGGAAAGGTGGTGACACGTTTTGCAGCGAAACCATTCACACGTCCATCTGTCCGGGTTCAGTTCCCACTCAGACACAAGCCGCAGGCTTTCCGGGTCTATGGTTGGAAGTTTTTCGGTCTCTCTCAATACTTTCGCAAAAGAACGGATGTCAGCACTCTTTTCCTCGGCTGATTCTGCAAGGTTTTTTAAGCTATTTTCCAGCTTTCCGACACCGTCAAAGAGCATAGATTTTTCTTTCTCATCCATTTTTGTCCTCCCGTTCTGCTCTCCGGTTGAAATACACCACCGGAGAAACACCGCGCTCATCGCAGTCCTTTTCTTTTTTTATGCAGTACCTAGTGAACGTCGACACGCATTCAAAAGAGTTTGTCTCAGTCCGCAAAGAGCACAGATAACGTGCCTCGCAAGAACTACAATTCATAAAATCGCCTTCCATCCATCAATTCAACAGCAAATCAACAATTTCATTAAGAAATCGAACGATTTCATATACTGCGTGCTGAAATTTTCTTGTTAGCCTTATCGGCTGCTGATCCATAAGGGGCGTCCCATCGTCGTTGTTTCTCCAACACAGACGGCTCCACATCGGGCAACCCGGTTTTTCGCAATCGTAGTGATGCTGAGAAGGACCAGTCCAAGTTGGTTCTAGCCAATCATGGTATTTCCTGAATTCGCACCCTGCACATGGATTTTCAAGCGATTTTTCTTTTTCCGCTTTCTTTTTCAGTTCTTCGATCGTGATGGTTTTAACTCTTCGATTTTTACGTTCTGGGTGATTTTCAATCCAGATAGGACATGTATGGTCTTCGCATATTTGTTCAACTATCGTGTCATTCGCATAAAGCGAAGTGAGTTTCGAGCATCCATCACATGCGTCGAAATCGCTTTTGCCCATCTCGTAGTGCAACTGGTTAAACACTTCAGCGTTCTTTCGTCCAGAACAATTTTGCGAAAAAGTCTCATAGTTTGCATATCTGGCAGCGTCTAGGTAACGCTTTATTTCAGCTTCCAACCCAGCTGCACGGGCTTGATCAAAAGTAATCAGCCCCGATTCAAGATCGCTTGCAAGTCTTTTGAAATATTCGTCTGTTAGCAGGCTGCTGTCCACAAAATCACCCCACATTCTTTTGAATCCACCGGTAAACCCTCCGGCGAATAGATTCCGCATCCACGTCAAAGCCCCGCTCGGTAAGCTCCACGGCAACGTCCTGCGGCTTTTTGCCCTCTACACAGATCGCCGAGAGCATTGCCCGAAGCTCCGGGTCATCGCAGTCCTCCACCATGTGCACGCCGATGTTGTACAGCTTGTTCTGCATACGGTTAATGTCTTTCAGCCGCCGGATCTCCGCAGCACGCTGGTTGTAGGAGGAATCTGCGGTCCCGGTCACTGTTACATGACCGAGAACGCAGCTGTTGCCCTCGCCGTGAGAAGCTTTTACCACATCAGAGGCAGCCTGCGGACCATCTGCCTGTAAAATCTCCAGCCGCTCAATGCGCTGCCGACGTTTGGCAATGTCATAGGGTATCGCATATAGACGACGAAATTCGTGTGGCTTCATCCGGCAACCTCCCAAAATTTATTTTAGCTCAAAGTAATCTGTCAGAATATCCGTGATGCCGGAGTAGAAACCTATCCAGCCGCAGGTGAAAAAGCTGTTGTCTTGCAGAATGATGGCGTAGTCATCACAGGTCTGACCGGCGTCCTCTCTGGTGGTGTCTATCCGCTTCCACAGCTTTGCCCCGCCGGGCAGAGGCTGCTTGTAGTACGCAAGCCGGAAACGCACATCTTCCCATTCCAGTTCCCATGCTGCATTTGCACCCAGCGTTTTCTCTGCCAGTTTGTGCAGCGTGTCCCGACCACGTGACTGCTCTTTCGGCTGTTCCTGCGTTTCTTTGCTCTTGGAAGCATACACACAACTGTATTCGCAGGTATCTTTGTTCTTGCAGTCGCGGCAGCACCCTGCACAGCCGTGGATTTCGCCATGCTTGATAAAATGCTTCAGACCAGCTTCATTTTCGCACAGGTGCGATGCGGAATAATCGCATTTTTCGCCGCTATAAACGGACGGGAGCGTAACGCTTTTGCTTGCGGCGGGTTTAGGTGCATCAGTCTGGACCTTCCTTTGCTCCTCATGAGCCTTTTCCACCATTGCAATGGCTTCCGGTGGCAATTTCCACTCGGCATAATCCTGGTTCACCGGTATCGTTTCCGCAGGTTCTTCTTTCTGCTCCGGTTCTTCCGGTGCAGCGCCCATAAAGCGCGCATAATCCTGTGCGCTGCGGTATGCTTCCATCAAACCGATCTCTCCGGCCTTCAAGCGCTCCTTGATGACCTCATTCTCGCAGGAGGCAATCACGTTCAGCCGAGCAGCAGCGCCGGTTGACAAGCCCAGAATGCGGCAAACCTCGTCTCGCACCTTGCCTTCCAGTTGTCCGGCTGCTTTTTTCTTGGTCAGCGCATCTTTCAGCGCCTCGTACTGCGCCAGACGCTCGCCATCGGTCAGGTCGCGGGCGGTAGCGTTCGCCGTGATGAGCGCAATACGGTCATCCAGTTTGCCGTGGCTTTCCCGGATCAGGCAGGGGAGAGCGTCAAACCGGGATTCTCCGCACGCCGACAAGATGCCGCACGCCGCCCAGCGCCGGTGCCCGCTGATCAGCATATAGCGATTCGGCTCGCCCTCTACCGGGATAACTTCCAGCGGCTGCCGGAGGCCATGCTGCAAGATATCGTCCTTCAGACCATCCATGTTGCCGATGGTGTAGATCTCGTCATTGTCCGGGTTCGGGATGATGTTCCGGCTCGGAATCATCACCACCTGCATCTGCTGCCCCGACGGGGTGACCGTCTGGCTCTGGGCATTCATCAGGCTGTTCAACAATCCAGTGCTCATGTTATTCACCCTCCACGCATTTTTTAACCAGCTGTGCCAGTGCCTTATACTGGGCGCTGGTCTTGATGTTCCGACAGACCTTGTGCACCGGCAAGTGCCGTGCTTTGGCTTCCTTGACCTTCACGCTGTAATCGATGCGCAAAATACTGTTATCCGGGTTGCGGAAAGCGGGCAAGTCCATGTTGGCAATTTCGTTGATGGTGTCCACACTGTACCTGCCACGGGTGTATTTGGTTGCCAGCACGCCCATCACTTCCAGCTGCGGGTTGTAGGCATCCCGGATTGCATCCACCTGCTCGCGGATCTCGTCCATGCCGTCCATCGCCCACTCATCGCAGTCTACAGGGATGATTACCCAGTCGGCGGCAGCCAGCGCATTGACGGTAGCCATGTCGATGTCAGGCGGGCAGTCAATAATGCAGTAATCGTAGTCGTTGTGGATGGTGTCCAGCGCCTTGCGCAGTCTGTCCCACTGCGGCCGCAGCACATCCAGCATCACGTTTTTGTTGGCAAGCAGCATCTCCATGTTGCTGGGTGCCAGATCGACGTGCTCAAAATCCGTCTGCATGATCACATCCTGCATTTTGGCGTTCAGGGTGAGCACATCGCCCATGGTCTTGCGGCCATAAGCAAAGCGGTTGAAAAACTTGGTGGTGTTGCCCTGCTTGTCCAGATCCATCACCAGCACCCGCCGGGACCAAATCTCTGCCAGCAGGCAAGCAAGGTTGCAGGCGGTGACGGATTTTCCCACGCCGCCCTTCAGGTTGATGATCGCGATTTTTGCCATTGTTCTCATGACGATATCCCCATTCTCAAATTCTTGCGGCTTCTGCGGCCTGCTGCTGGATGCTGTCCCAGCTTTTTGCAAACCACGCAAGCCATGTTGTGCATTTCTTGTAATAATTCGGCGAGCACGCCTTACAGGGGCAGTTGCGGCAAGGGCTGCTCTTCGGGAGAGGGTAGAGCTCCTCGTTCCAGATCTCCTGCATCAGCGCCTACCTCCTCCGCCGGCTGCGATGCTGTTGCCCTTTGCCTGATAGTAATGCTCCATGGTAGTGGGAGCGTTCAGCAGCACCGCCCGTATGTAGCCCCGGATATTGTGGACAGGCTTTGTGCTGTTGAGCAGGGCATCCAGAACGTACTCGATGTGCTGACTGGTAAGCTTGTCCAGCCGTTTGCGGATGGACTGCGTGGTCTGCGGATACTGCCCGATAATCTGGATCGCGCCGGGGCAGCAGTACATGTCCGCAATGTTGTCCAGCAGCTCTTCCAGTTTTTCCGGTTCGTACCGGCGCTCCAGTGTGTCCAGTTCCAGCTGCTCCCGGAATCGTTCCAAGACATCCTCTCGTGCGGTATCCAATCCATCCATCGTATCCGTTCCGCGCTCCTCGCGCGGATAGATAGGTTTCCCTATAGGTTTCCCTATATATTTCCTGTCTACACTTTTTGTAGGGGTCTGGATACACTTTTTGTAGGGGTTCGGATACACTTTTTGTAGGGGTACATTTTTTGTAGGGGTACAATTTTTGTAGGGGTCTGCGCCATTCTCCGGCACCGTTTCCGGGGTTGGATTTCGGACTGCAACGTACTGGTTCACGAGGATGCCGCCCACCATGGTTTTATGCTCCTTCAGCAGTCCCTTTGCCACAAGCTCCTTGACGATGTTCCGGGCACCGTTTTCGCTCAAGCCTGTCCAGTCTGCAAGGTATCCGTACCCGCCTTTATAGACGCTCTCGCCGTCCTGAGAGAAGCCGTAGATGATGGCGTACACCGTCAACTCGTTGCCCTTCAAGCCAAGTTCTGTGCGCATCCAGCGCTGCAAGACGACATAACTGTCCTGTTTCGGTTTTGTTTTACTTTTCACGCCTTACCCCCCCCTAAAACGGCAGATCGTCGTTATCATTTATCACGGCAAAATCATCCATGCTGCCCTGCGTGTAGGCGGGTTGTGAGGCGTTCTGTGCGGCTTTTGCCTGCTGCACATGGCTTGTAGTCTGCTGCTCGTAGGAGGGCGCGCGCTGGGCGTCCTGACGCTTTGAACCGGCAAAGCTGATATTATTCGCCACGACTTCCACAGCGGTTCGGCTGTTTCCGTTCTTGTCCTGATAATTCCGGGTCTGCAATCTGCCATCGATGGCGATCATGCTGCCCTTCTGGAAGTACCTGGACACGAAATCGGCCTGCTGCCGCCATGCCACGATATCAATAAAATCTGCCTGCCGCTCCTGACCCTGCTGCGCATAGCTGCGGTCGCACGCTATGCGGAAGCTGCACACACTATGCCCCGCCGGGGTGGTGCGCAGCTCTGGATCAGCGACAAGCCTGCCCATGATCGCTACAACGTTGAGCATTTCAAATAATCCTTTCCGACCACCGCCATCCACTGGCGGTGTCCATACACATCCTCAAAACTGCGCTGTGCCTGCTTTTTCAGGTACAGACGCAGCTTGTGGTCAAAGTGGGCGCTGTAGCCCGGCTCGTTGTGGTGCCGGTGGCAGAGATAGACTTTCAGGCCGTACTGCTCCGCCACCGGGCGCAGCGGACCGTTGAGCACATGGTGCTCTTCCAAGTCCTTGACAGTCACCACACCGTACTTCATCCGGCAGACGTAACACTCCCGCCGGGACTGCATGATGCTTTTAGACAAGCGACACACCATCCTTTTGTGTGCTCTCATAAGCCTCGCGGTAAGAGTGCACATTCCCGAACTGATACTTCTGACCGTTGAAAAATTTAATGGCGAAGCTATCAATAAAGCCAATCCGCTGGGCGGAGTTGATGCACTCCGCCAAGTCCCGTGCGGTGTTCCGGTCGCATCCGTGAGCCATCAGCAGCTTTATAAAACGTTTCTGTGTCATATAATCACTCCGCCTCGTCCAACATGCACATATCAAAAATTGTTTCATTGGTAAACCGTAGTGGTAGACCAAAATTACGATTTCTGAAAAAAACGCATTCTGACATCCCCGAAAAAGTAAATGCATCCTTTGCGTACTGAATGTACAATTGTGTGACAGACAAAAGTTTTGGCCAAACAGTCAAAATAAACTTCTTGTCTTTCAAGCGTTTTCCGCGTTCTAAAAGCTGGTACAGCCGCACAAGCAGCTTGTATTCGTAAGATGTTCGGTCAATCATTTTTTCGGCACCTCCTGCCACTCCTGACGGGACTGCATGATGGGCTCAGACAAGGAAATCACGCCCTTTCAGGATCCGCTTGTAGGTTTCCGCGTAGGGGTAAATCTTCACGCACTCAAACGTCACGTTTTCAGCATCTGCAAGTTTGAATATCTCTTCGCCTTTTTCTGCGCAGTATCTGGCAGCCTTCATGTACTCCACAAGGCCGCGTGCAGTGTTCGCGCAGACGCCCTGCGCCATAAGCAGCTTCTTAAACCGTTTCTGTGTCATTTTTTTGGCACCTCCTGCCACTCCTGCCAGTAGGCGGTAACATTGGGGTCGTTGACGCCCATTTCCGCCAGCCGGTCAAATATTCCGTCGATCAATTGCCCCATCTGCTCCGTGGTAAAGGTGCTGGAACCCTGACTGCACTTCACCGTGCAGCGGTTGCCGTTCAGCAGCTCCACAACGTGCACCAGCCGGTAAGACTTGCGCAAGATGGGCACAGCACCCACCGGTACCTCCAAGTAGTCGAACGCCGCACCGTACTGCTCCAGCATCTCGGTATAGCAGTCCTCCGGGGTCACACCGCCGGTGCGCCCGCCGTTGTAGTGGTCCGCCATGATGGTAAGCAACGCCCACATCATGCGGTTCTGGGGCAGGGTACGGCTTTTGCGTTCGAGGTCCACCGACAAAATCAAATGCAGCGGTTTGCCGTGCGCCAGCTCGTCCAGCTTCTGCCGGATCTGTGTTTCCACAAATTCCGCAGAGTTTTCCACCACCACCCGCCGGGTGCCCGGGTCATATACCACCGGCAGCTTACCGATCACGCCTCTGGCCATAAGATCTTCTTGCCCTCGCCGGTGATAAACTGCACCATGGTGATGCTGCCCGCGTCATCGTAGGCAAAGCGGTCGATCTTCAGGCTGGTCTGCAACCGACAAACGCCCTTGTCATCCTTGACGATGGGCACCTGCGTGCTCTTGAGCACAATGTCGTCCAGCTCCATCACGTCCCTGCCGACACCCCAGAAGGAGGCAGCGGACACAAAGCTGGTGACCTCCCGCATCAGAGCCGGGTCACGGCAGGGAAGGGAAAGCCCGCCCGCGTCCTTGTACACAAACTCCCGCTCCTGCGGGCAGTATACGCCCACCTGACACCACAGCCGGCCATCGGCAAAATAGCGCCGCATGGTCCAGCCCGCAGCGCCAAAGGTTTTGTCCATCATATCGCGCACGGCATTGGCACCGGGAAGCAGTTTCAGCTTGATTGCATCCTCGCTGATGGCCTTAATCAGCACCGAGACCGCCTGCGGGGCTGTCTGCGGGGCTTTTGGCACTTCAACGGGGAACTTGACGTCTGGGGCACAAACAGCCGCAGAAGCATTTTTCTGGGGCCTGCCGCGCCCGGAAGCTTTTGGCGTTGCCAACCTTACCACCTCCATCAGTAGGGGCTGGAGGTGGCGATCTGCGCCGCCTCTGCCAGTGAATACTTGTCGATCATAACGCGCATCTCCGCAACCACCTGCTGGATGGTATCCGGCGGCAGCTCTGCCATGCGCATAGCGGCAATGGCGTAGCCGGTTGCGGTCTCCTCGTAGGTGGGGGATTTAGGCATCGGGCTCATCAGCGTTTGCAACCGCATCCAGATCCTCCTCCGCTTCCAGCGCTGCGTCATTGTACGGGCATCCGCGCACCTGGCTTTCCAAGATGTTGCGGCAGAAGGTGCACGCATCCCGCGCGTCCTGCACGCTGAGCGGCTCTGCAAAGTCCCGCATCACCTTCATCATGGCTTCGCCGGCCTTCTTGGCCTGTGCGCTGTACTGGCGGCGGAAATGCCCGCTTTTACGTTCGTGGATCATAATACATACCTCCATAGTTTTGTTCTGCGCATTGCGCTGGCAGCGGCTTTTGTTTTACTTCCTGCCGCCATCGGAAGGCTGTCTATGTTCCAGCAGTCACCGACACTACTTTTCAACTGTTTATTACCGGGTGCGAGTCTTACGGATACAAAGTCACCCACCTTTTGACGCAGTAGGTTGTTGCGGATTTTTTTACTAGTGCTGCTATCTGCACATTACCGGCTTCTCAAGGCCCGCCGGGGTCCCGTGTGGTCCCAATCCACACATCTTGTCACAATAGGCGCAAAACACAAAATAATGTTTCGGCGGCCTAAAGGGGATGGCAGCGGCTTTTGTTTACCCACCTGCCGCCATTGGTGTAAAACCGGAAAGTCAGCTCTGAAGCCCTTCCTGCATTGCCGTTTCCAGAAGATGCCGGAGATCTTCCAGAACGTCCGCGTAGATCTTTTTCTCCCGGTCGGAGATGCGTTCATCTTCCAGCCGGCACTGATACTTGCCTATCAGATAGCAGATCCGCTCGCGGGTACGCATTCCATTCTTGCTTGCCATTTTGCGCCGCCTCCAAAAAGTCTTAATGCTCTTCCAGCCCCTCCAGCTCAGATATAACGCCGAGGATGCTCTGAATCTGTGCAGCAGCCTTGCGGCCATCCAGCACCATGTACTCCGCGTTTTCCCGCTGGTAATCATCGTTGGCATTCAAAAAGTGCCCAAAAGCGTTTATGCTGTCGTTGCAGATGCTCATGGCAGCCAGCATCAGATACCGGATTGCGGTGTCGATCTCGCGGGTCGGTGCGCCGCGATCCACGCTGTCCTTCACCGCCTGCGCCGCCTTTTCCGGGTCGATCAGCCTGCCCGCCGGGGCAAAGTTGCGGTCGATATCGTTCTCCACATCGCCCAGCATATCCGGGATATTGTCCAGATCCACCAGCGGCTTGCCGGTGATAACGATTTTCGTGGCTTCCATAACGATTCCTCCTCAGTAAGTACCAAATTCCTGATCCAGCAGGGTGTCCAGCCGGATGGTGTTGCCGCGGCCGGAACCTTCCTGCCCGGCCATGTTAGACCAGCCTTCCGGGTAGCGCTTGCGCACATACCGCGCCGGGATGCCCATACATACGCTGACCTGCTCCAAAGTCAGCCGGATGCAGCCAAACTTATTAAAAATGGCCTTGTAGCTGTCGTGCCATGCTTCGTTTCTAGTAGATTTCGCCACGTTCCTTCAACTCCTTCTGTCTGCGCTGCCATTCCTTGAATTTGCCGTAGCTTAAACCCATAGCTGCGGCAGCAGCATTGTCATCCACGATCCTGTCGTGGTTTGTTTTTGGTTTTTCCTTGGGTTTTACAATGCCGGTCTGCGTGTCGGTGTCCACGATGGACTTTCCGTATCTGCGCTTTTTACAGGCATCGCAAAACATTTTGCCGGGGTCTACGCCGTACATCATTGTGCCGCACTCTTTGCAGGGCTTGTCTACCTTGCGGTGCCTGCCGCGAGAAAGCTTCTCCTTCGGTGCAGGCTTTGGCAGCGGCGTAGGCTTTTTGACCTTCGGCTTAGCTGCCAACGCCCGCCGGGCGCGTTCTCTTGCTTTTTCCAAATTCACCTTCTCGCTACAAGAAAGGCAATACTTCCGGTTCGCCGTAGACCCCGTCGGCAGTGCCTTGCCGCAAACTCTGCAATACCGCACGACCGGAGGGTTTTCGCAGTTCTCGCCTTTGTGGTTCATTCGATACCTGCGATTCACTTCTATTCTTTTGATCTTACGGCACGCATCGCAGTATCTTCTGTTGATTCCGGCGCCTTCCGGCAGCACTGCGCCGCATTCTTCGCAGCGGTGGATAGCATCACTCATGGTTCCGTGCCCTCTCATAGATCCGCTTCCGCGCTGCACGCCGCCGGGCGTTCTCGGCACGCATATACTCGTCCCAGCGGCACAGCAGGTAAGGCCCCAGCACCAGTGCCGGCGCGATGATCATCACCATCAGCCACATCTCGGTGCAGGCTGCATGGTAGGGGTCGCGTCCCAGGGCGACCATCAGATCGGCTAAAATAAACGCACATTTCATACCATCAAACCTCCTATGCGCCATGCCAGCGCCATGATCAAGCCAAAATACGCCAGCCAGACCCCCAGCATTTTGCGGGGCGGCTTTGTGGCGCAGATAAACAAAAACGCCATCAGGCAGCAACCTGCCATAAAGCACATCAGATAAACCAGCATCCGCGTCACCTCATTCCCAAAGCGGTCTCGATCAGTTCTTTGGGCGTTTCGTTGGGGTAGTGCCCGGACATATACTTGTCCACAACGCCTTTCGACAAGCCCGCATGCAAGGCTAACTCACGGTTGCCCCAGCCAAGCATCATTTTGCGCTTGGCTACTTCGGCTTTCCATTCAATGGTCGGCAAGTTTTCCACCTCCATGGTTGAAAATCATTTCAAAATATCGCTATAAAAACATTGCCAAGCCATACAAGATGGTGTAAAATGATATTGCGGTTATCATTTTTACTCTTGGCAATATTTTTGGGTTTAGGGCAGAAAGCAGATCGGAAGGTACGCGCGACCCTCTGCTTCTTGCACCCGGTGCCCGCGCATAGGCACCTGATCAACAGGACGGTATAAGAAAATTCCCCGCTTAGCTGTGAAGGTTCACCGCGGCGTGGCAGCCCTGTGAAGTACCGGCAGCGATCGGAGAGTGTGAGGACTTCTGGTCAACCGCTCGGTATGGTTATATTATAATCCAACTACATCCAACTGTAAAGACGTTATTTGAATACAGTTGGATTTTCGGCAAAATTGACAAAAAGGAGGTGACAATTTTGTTCTGGGAAAATTTCGTGCGAGAGTGTGAGAAAATCGAAAAGTATCCATCGTATGTGGCGGAAGAACTTGGATTTAATAAGTCTGCGGTCACCAGTTGGAAAAACGGTTCACTTCCTAGGGTGGCAAGCCGCAAAAAGATTGCGGACTACTTTGGCATTACCGTTGAAGAACTTATGGGCACAAAAAAAGAGCCCGCCGGGATGGACGGGCTCCAATGGGAATGGGCTGATGTAGAAGCAGCCTATAAAAATGCAACGCCGGAAGCGCGTGCAGCCGCAAAAGCCGCCGCGCTGGCTGTGCTGGAAAACGGAAAAGCAAAGGAAGAGTGACCGCAATGGATTTTGGGCAGCTGGTGCTATCCACCGACGAGCTGAACACCCTGCGTGTGATAGCACAAGGACCGGTGGATTGTACCTCCGAATGGACAGAAAGAGTAAAAACGCTGTACGAGAAAAAGCTTGTCGAGACAAAAGTCAAATTGGAAAAAATGGAGATAAGAAGCTCTGTATATCAGATTACCACGGACGGGAAATTGTATTTGCGCTATATCGACCGCCGTAAAAGCGAGATGCACTTTGCAAACACAATGTCAGTTCTCGCCTTTATGGTTTCCGTCATCGCTCTGATCGTCTCCATCATACGTTAAGTACGGCACCGTCTTTGCGGCAGTTTTGGCAAGGTACCAATCAAAATAGGATGTAAGCTTTTTGTGCAAGAGCGAGGGCACCTGCATGGCAACCCCGAAGTCTACACCGTTTTTGTTCATCTCCAGCAGGATCTCGTCTACGATCTGTTCCACTTCCGGTAGGTCGTCTTCATAGAAAGACGATTGGAAATCAATGGTGTATTTGTTGAGATCGTTTTCATCAATAGCGCAGGAAACGTGGCCGGATCTGTAGCTTTTTTCATAAGCGCTCGACTTCTTCTTGCGGAAAAATTCAAACATATAAAACTCCTTTCTTGTGCGGCAGCTGGTTCAGGACGCCTGTGCAGCATCTTCGGTTTCGGAATGCTCCAGCAAAACGCCCATTACAATGCCCCAAAGCGCGGGGTGCTCTTTCAGGTAAGCAAGAAATTCAGCGTCAGGCATAAGAAACACTCCTTTTTGTTGTATTTGACAATTCTATATTACAACTATCATCGTTGAAAATCAAGAGAAAAGAGGAATTTCGAATGAAAATTGCGGAAAAATGCAAAGTTGTTGTGGCAGGCGCAATTGTGGCATCGCTGATGGCAGGCACTGCATTGCCCGCGCTGGCTGCCAGACCCGCCGGGGACGTTCCTTTTGCGGTGCTTGCGCAGCAGAATGGCGTAAGCGCCGACAAGGTGCAGGCAATCAAAGACACACTGGCTAACATTGATGTATCATACGAGGATGGCGTCTGGCTTTTTGAATCCGCTTACGAAAATTACGAAATAGACAATAACAAAAGCTATGTGATGCCGTATGTGTATTCAAACGGTGAAACTGTCCGGTTTGGTATGAGCTTCACATCTCAGGATACCGAGGGCTATTTTTACTGGAACGATGTAGATGTTCTGATTGGCGAATACAATAATTATACCAGTCAGACGAACTACAAGTTTAAGAAAGTTTCGCGTGAGTATTATCCCGATGACCAGATCTTTTACGAAAACGTATCCTTTGGCGGGAACGACGAGGATATGGACTGCCTGAGCCGCATTCTGAGTGCCGGCACTGCATATCTGCGTTTCAATGGCGTAAAGGTCAACGGAACGCAAAGAACGCAGACCACGATCATCGATAACGAAAGCCGACAAGGCATGACAGATATCATCAACCTGTACAATCTGCTGCAAAGCGCCACGGCTGAAGAACGTGTAGCAGCCGCAAAAGCTGTCATGTCGGAAAACGCACCAGCGGAAAACGATTTTCTTGATGCCCAGAATGATGCCGTAACGCCGGAGCAGGTGGAAGCGATGATCCTTCAAATAGCCCCGGTCACTCTGGAAAGCGAGACGGCAATCAACAACGCACAAGCCGCATTCGATTCCATGCCGACAAAATGGCAGTCGATGGTTTCTAACTACGACAAGCTGAAATTGTATCAGGAAGAACTGGAAGATCTTCAGGTGGATGCACTTGCCGAGAAGTTAAACAATACGGTTTACCGCGAACACGATGATGTGGAAAACGTGGACTTTTTCTTTTGGAAGGATGCCCCGTTGACAAATCAGGCTATTTTTGCATTGCCGTATTTCTGCGTAGTCGATAACAACGTTCAACCGCTTCGTATGATGTATAGCCAATTTAGAACAAGCTGGATTTTTTGGAACACAATCGTTTATTCAATCGATGGAGAAGTTTATAAAAAAACTATTGACAGTTCTAAAATCGAAAGAAGAACGGTTACTCAGGTCTTAAGTGGCAATGTTAACACATGGGAATTGGCTGACGACGTTGCGGATCCGGTCGAAATTGAAATGCTAAGAAAAGCAGTGACCGCAAAAAATGCAGTTGTCAGATTTAAAGGCGACAGTATGCAGTCGGATTGGAAGTTAAGCTCTTTTTCGAACAGAGATATAAAAAATATTTCAGGAACGTTGCAAGCGTATGATGCAATGCTGAATGCTTCTCCGTCTGTGCGTGCAAAAGCACTTGAAAAAGTAGAAGCGCATAAGCAGGGAAGTAAATTTCTCAATCTCTCGTATTGATTGCCGGTATCGTTTTGGCGTGGAACGGATATATGAAAAGCTTAATAAAAAATAAAGGTGTCCACAGTGGACACCTTAAATGCCCGGCCGACAAAGATTAACGGCTCAGTTAATGCTCCTGATCACACGGGCAGGGGGACACTGCCGGCACTGCAACGATGCGCCCATTGATATTGCGATACCGTGCACCGGGGTCGTGGCCAGCGTCGTGATCCTTAACGGCAGCTTTCAGGATCTGGAAGGCTGCATCATAGGCAGAACCATCAGATCCGGCCTGCGAGAGATGATAGACAAGCTTGCGCACGTCGTTCTGTGCGTAGGCGTAGAGCATAGCTTCCTTGGTATTTGTGTTGATCATAACTTAACCCTCCCACGGCTTGCGGCTTCCATCAGCGTTCTGCGGTTTGGATGCCGGCATACCGTCAATGATTACCATATCTTCCGGGATTTCGTTCAGAACCTTGATGTTATCCATTATTTTTGCACTCCTTCTGGATTTTTTTGACAATTATGTTATAACACGGAAAAAGGAACAGATTCGACATCATATTTTGGAAGTTTATGGTAAACCAAAAAAGACGGGAAATCAGTCGAATTTTGTGTAATTGTCGAAAAAAAGGGGATGTTTGGGAATGGATGATTGGGTTTTGCGTGTTGCGGAAACATTGGAAAAAGCAAGGGCAGAGGCCGGAATCAGCCAAGCCACACTTGCGAAACGAATGGGCGTAAGCCGACAAAGCGTAATTAAGTGGGAGCAGGGAATCAACGCGATCTCCTTTCCTATGATGATGCAGTGGTTCGTGGGCTGCGGGGTTTCCCTGGAACGGTATCTGGATTCCTGTATCCACCCGGGGCTGCTGGAACGGCTGGAAGAGGACCCCACCGACAAAGAAAAACGTCGAATGCTGCACGAGGCCATCGAAGAATGCAGTGCATACGAGGTAGACACGCTCTTGTACATCCGCTACGGCGCGCACGGGTCGGACCATCTGAGCGTGCTTACCGAAATGGTGGCCAACCTGCACACGCCGCTGCGGGATAGGGTGGCCGTGGTCAATACGATTCTGAGCCACTACGAGATTGCCACTGCCACAAAAACGGACGTAGATCCAGAAGGGCTGCAACCGAATATTGAAATGCTGTGTCAGGCGCGCGACTGCGGAATGGCAGCAGCAAAAGACATGGAAGATGTCTACTCCATTAACAAGGAGGCGATAGAGAATGCCAAGAAAAAAGACGAAACGCACTGATGGCCGGTATGAGATCAAGCGCAAAATGCCGGACGGAAAATATAAGCACTTCCTGGGCGCTACGATTGCCGAAGCGACCGCAAAGTATGAAGAAGCCTACCGGCAGGCAACACTGGAAGAAAGCAAAAATAACGGCGGTGCTACCTTCCGGGAAATGGCAATAGCGTACAAAGATTACATTACAGGCTCGACAAAGCCGGTAAAACGTGGTACAATAAACGCCTACGTCAAGAATATCCCTCCGCTTCTGGAATGCTTTGGCGACACGCCGATGGCTGACATTGATACGCAGGCAGTCTGCGGATACATGGAGCGCATGAAGATGGACGGCAAAGCTTTGCATACCATCACCAACGCTAAAAGCGTGCTATCCTGTATCTTTACCTTCTGGTGCGCCAACTATCACGGTACCAGTAACCCGGTCCTTCTGGCAAAACCACCCGCCGGGATGAAAAAGGGGAAGCGATTAGAGCCGACAAAAGAGCAGCGAGATATTATTGACGCGCATCCAGAGGGGTGCGGTTTCTGGGCGCAGCTATTCGAGTACACCGGGCTTCGTCTCGGCGAGGCGAACGGTCTGCAGTGGAAAGACGTAGATTTTGAGCAGAATGTGATTCATGTGCGTTCTGCAATGCCTTGGGACCGTAACCACGCCTATGAGGAAACGCCAAAGTCAGAGAAGGGATACAGAGATGTGCCCATCCTGACGACCTTTCGCCCGATGCTGTTGGAGCAAAAAGCTGGTCACGCAGACACGGACTATGTAATGTCCGGTGAAGCGAAGCCGCTGTCACAGTCGCAGTATGAGTGGCGCTGGGCGATCTACTGTCGGGATCTCGGCCTGAGTGAGAAACAGGAGAAGCGCGCCAGGATCAAAGACAAACCGGGCGAGTACAGGGTGTACTACAAGTGGAAAGCGCTTGTAACGGCGCACCAGTTCCGGCATTTTTACGCGACAAACCTTTTTTACGCCGGTATCCCGGACATGGTGGCCCAGAAACTTATGGGTCATGCAGACATTTCAACGACCCGAAAGATATACCAACAGTTGCGCGATGAAGAGGACAAGCAGTACATCGCAAAGCTGGATGCGTATGTCCAAAGCAAAAAGTAGGTCTGCAAAAAGTCTGCAAAGCTAAGAAAAAACACGACTTGACGCGATATAAAGGGGGTTCGAGTCCCCTCCCTCGCACCAGAAGGCAAGTCGGTTTTTGACTTGCCTTTTTTCTATGAGCAGAAGTGGTGGAATGGCAGACACGCTGGTTTTAGGCACCAGTTCCCAGTGAGTGAGGGTTCAAGTCCCTTCTTCTGCACCAGCAAAAAAGACCCGCAGCGGCCCTGAAGCTTCAGGCGCGGCCTGCGGGTCTTTTTTTGCCTTTTTGAGCGGCAAAAGCAGGGCAACTCTGCGTGAATCGCCTTTGAAACGACACGAATCGCCCCATGGATGTGTTGACAGGCTTTTTTGCGAAATGGTATAATGGTTATTAGGGATAGTGTCGGTTTATACGGGCGCTGACACGCGGCACTTGTGCACTTTTGCGGAACTTTGTGCACAGCGCTTTGGCATAAAGCCTTTGGAAGAACGTATTGTGAAGGGGTTTGGCTGCGGGGCAGTCGGGGGGAATTGACCTTATGAAGAACAAACGAAAAAATATACTGCTCATAGCAGGGATGCTGCTGGCGCTGCTGGTCGGCATCCTTGCTTACAGTGCCTATACCCAGAAGCAGATCTATCAGGAAAGCACGGCAAACCTGCTTTCCACCTATGGGCAGTCTGCCAAGACCTTTACCATGTTTGCGCAACGCAACTGGAACATCCTGAACGACTGGGACAGCTACCTGGGCACCCTTGCGGAGCTGGGAGAGCAGGAGGGGCAGTGGCAGGAGTATATCGCCCAAAAGGCTACCTGGCAATATACGGATTTTTATCTGTTCAACGAGCAGTGCGAGTTCTGGACCACCGCCGGGCGGCAGGGCACAGCAGAGTACATGAAGGCGACTTTTGAAAAGCTGTATACCGAAAACAAGCCAGTGATCTCCAGCTATATCTCCAGTCAGGGCATCCGCAAGATCCTGTTTGCCATCCCAATGGAGCAGCCGCTGCAGTTGGACGGCACTACCTATACGGCGCTGGTGGTCAGCTACGACAACGCCGTGCTGGAAAAGCTGCTGGGCAGCATGGTCTATGAGGGACAGAGCGATTGCTATATCGTGCGCTCAAACGGCGATGTGGTGCTTTCCACCGAGACAAAGACCGAGATCACCGAGCAGATGACCAACCTGTTTGATTACTTACAGCAGAACGCCAGCGTGGATCAGCCTTACTTTGACACCATGGTGCAGACCCTGCCGCAGGGCGGCGAGGGCTGCGTGCTGTACACGTTGAACCGGCAGAAATATTATCTGATCTATCAGCCGCTGGGGCTCATGGATTGGAGCATCATCGGTATCGTGCCCACCGGGGTGGTGGATGCCGGGATGCGCCGGGTGCAGGTGGCTACCATTCTGGTCATTGCACTGCTGGGGCTTCTGATCATGGCAGGCGTGATAAAGATCCAGCGTGACGCAGAGCGCAACCGCCGCCGGGAGCTGGAGCGCTGCCGGGAAAAGAGCGATATGATGTTCGAGGGCATGGTGCGCGTTGTGGAGCGTTTTGCAGTGTGCGATCTGGACCGCGACCGCTACCAGTACCACGAGCGGCGCGGAGAACCGCTGTACCCGCCGGAGGGCTCCTACCGGCAAATGCTGGAGCAGATATCGCGCAAGTATGTGGTGCTGACCGACAGTGAAAACGCCAAGATCCCCCAGATGCTGGCACCGGAAAACCTGCGCAGGCTCATCAAAACGGACAACGACTCCCTCAAGCTGGAATATGCCGCCCGCGATAAAAGCGCATTTTTCATGATGACGGTCGTTCCCATGGCGTGGAAGGAAAATCGCCTGACCCGCGTGATGATGATCGTGCAGGATATGGGCAAGCAGCATCTGCTGCAAAGCCTTGCCAACACCGATGGCCTGACCGGCCTGCTGAACAAGCGCTATTTTGACCGGGTGCTGACAGTGCTGGAGCAGCACAGCCAGCCCTTTGCGCTGTTCTATATGGACTTGGATCGCTTCAAGCCGGTCAACGATACCTACGGCCATGATGTGGGTGATGAGCTGCTGAAGGGCGTTTCCCAGCGGCTTCAGGGCTGCATCCGCAGCCGGGACTACGCCTTCCGTCTGGGCGGTGACGAGTTCGCGCTGTTGCTGCTTGGTTCAATGAAGCCGGAGGCCTGCGCCAGTAAGATGAATATGATCTGTGAGATGGTCGCTGTGCCCTACGAGATCGACGGCAATACCGTGAGCGTGGGTGCCAGCTGCGGCTACGCCCTGTACCCCGCCGAAAGCGTGGACGTGCAGCAGGTGCGCTGCATCGCAGACCAGCGGATGTACGAGAATAAGCAGGCAAATCACGCCAGACAGGACGGCGCGGAAAGCATTTAAAATCGTCTTACATACAGCAAGGCCGCAGCACGGTATTTTGTGCTGCGGCCTTGCCGTTATATTATGCTGTTACAGATGCAGCATATCCCGCTGTGCGGCAGCGCGGTAGCGCAGCGCAGCGGCGATAAAGCCCTTGAACAGGGGATGTGCGCGGTTGGGGCGGCTCTTGAACTCCGGGTGGAACTGTGCACCCAGATGGAAGTCGCGGCCGGGCAGCTCTACGGTCTCCACCAGATGGCCGTCCGGGCTAGTGCCGGAAATGACCAGCCCGGCGTCCTGCATCTCCTGCCGGAAGTCGTTGTTGAACTCATAGCGGTGGCGGTGGCGCTCCCAGATCTCGCTCTCGCCGTAGCACTCGGCCATCTTGGTGCCGGGCGCCACCGTGCAGGGGTACTTGCCCAGACGCATGGTGCCGCCCTTGGGGATATTGCCCTGCTGGTCCGGCATCAGGGAGATGACGTTGTGGGCACCGTCCGGGGTGAACTCGCTGGAATTAGCGTCCTTGTAGCCCAGCACATTGCGGGCAAATTCAATGACCATGATTTGCATACCAAGGCAGATGCCAAAGCAGGGAACACGGTTCTCGCGGGCGTACTGGGCTGCCTGAATCATACCCTCAATGCCGCGGTCGCCAAAGCCGCCGGGCACGATGATGCCGTCCACATCCGCAAAGGCTTCTTTGCAGGCGGCCTGATCGGTCAGATCCTCGCTTTCCACCCAGCGGATTTCCACCTGACTGTCATTCTCAAACCCGGCATGATACAGGCTTTCCATCACCGAGAGATATGCGTCGTGCAGCTTGACATACTTGCCCACCAGTGCAATGGTGCAGGTCTTGCTGCGGGTGGCAATGCGGGAGACCACCTGCTTCCACTCGGTCAGGTCGGCAGGGGGAACATCCAAGTGCAGCTGCTGCACCACTACATCGTCCAGACCGTTGGTGTGCAGCATCAGCGGGCACTGGTACAGGCTCGGCATGGTCAGGTTCTCAATGACGCACTCGGGCTTGACATTGCAGAAGGTGCTGATCTTGCGGCGGATATCGCTGCCCACGCTGCCGTCTGCGCGCAGAATGATGATGTCGGGGCTTACGCCCATGCCCTGCAGCTCCTTGACCGAGTGCTGCGCGGGCTTGGATTTGTATTCGTCCGAGCCGGAGATGTAGGGCACCAGCACCACATGGATGTAGCAGCAGTTGTCGCGGCCCTGCTCCAGGCCCACCTGACGGATGG
>OGZI01000247.1_pt1 | contig 77009 bp, 59 predicted proteins | sample 1576711 | NCBI WGS metagenome assembly OGZI01 (sample SAMEA3541482, study PRJEB24748) | human gut metagenome | biome: human gut; feature: human-associated habitat; material: faeces | place: China | collected 2012
CACATGGAAAATCTGACGGGCGGAACCCCTCCCGTCAGATACCTACCCTGTGTAGTCCCTTGTAAACTGTACTTTCAAGCGCTTTTAATATATTTAAGGTGTCATTGAAAAAATGCTTTGAGCAGTAGCAAGGAGGGATTATATGGGAAACCAGGGACAGATGGTCAGAAAGTATATGGCCATGCGCCTGAAACAATGGGAGAATGAGCCAAATGATGCACGCGTCAAAGGAGAATTGGCACAGCTTCGTCATGGAATCGGGAAAAAGCCCGGAGAGGTTCCAGAAATGTGGGAACTTTTATTTAACAGATTTCCGGAAGAATTGATGAGCAGAAATGGAGAGCCTAGTTGGGCTGAGTGGGCGGTATCTCTTTCGTTATGTATGTATGCTCTGCATCAGCAGGGAAGTGATATTCACAAAAAAAACATGCATAGCGAACAGCAACCATTAGGAAAGGCAGTTAGAAAATTGACGGCTTTGCAGGATGAATCAGAACTGACACGAATTCGAAAACGATTTACCGTTTTTGCAACATCGGCGGATATTGAAGAATGTGCGTATTATCTTCGAGGATTAGTGCAGCTTCTGCGGGCAAAGGGAGTGCCGATGGATTATATTCAGCTAGCATATGACCTATATCAATTTCAAACGGAGAATGGTGCCCAGAAGGTTAAGCTTCGCTGGGGACAGGATTTTTATCGAGTAGTAAAACAGGAAGAGGAGGAAAAAGAAAATGAGTAAAAATTTGTATATTGATCTTCATGTAATTCAAACACTTCCGCCGAGCTGCGTAAATCGTGATGATACAGGCAGCCCCAAGACAGCGATTTATGGTGGTGTAACCAGAGCAAGAGTTTCAAGTCAATCCTGGAAACGTGCAATGCGCCTTATGTTTGCTGATATGTATACAGAAGAAGAAAAGGGAATTCGAACAAAGAAAATTGTAGATCTGCTTGCAAAGAAAATATCTGAGTTGGATTCGGAAATTCAGAGTGCTGAAAAATTGGCAAAAAAGGTATTAGAAGCAGCCGGAATTAAATTAACAGAAAAAAATGGAAAAGCAGAAACAGGAGCTCTGTTTTTTATTAGTGCAAAACAAATTGAAAAATTGGCAGAACTGGCAATTGCTCATCCGGATGGAAAATTTGAAAAAGAGGATAAAAAGGAATTGCAGGAGGCATTAAAAAACTACCCGTCAGTTGATCTTGCTTTGTTTGGCCGCATGGTGGCAGATGAACCATCCTTGAATTACGACGCAACGGCACAAGTGGCCCATGCCATATCAACACATGCTGTACATAATGAGTATGATTACTTTACAGCTGTTGATGATTGTACATCGGAAGATAATTCCGGGGCAGGACATCTTGGTACAGTAGAGTATAATTCATCTACCTTATATCGTTATGCGACTGTGAATGCGGCAGAACTTGCAAACTATTTGGGAGGAGATACTCCGAAAGCGGTTAAAAATTTTGCAGAGGCATTTATCACCAGTATGCCGACAGGAAAACAAAATACATTTGCAAACAGAACACGTCCGGATGCTGTTTATGTGACGGTTCGCAGAGATCAGCCGGTTAATATGGCAGGCGCTTTTGAAAAACCAGTTACCACAAAGGGTGGATATGTGGAGCAGTCAATAAAGGCATTGGTTGATTATGCAAAAGAATCTTATGAAGATTATGTAAATGAGCCGGAAATGGCATTTGCAGTGGGAAGAGAGTTGGAGTCGCTTGCGACAACAATGAATCTGACAAAATTATTAGATGAACTAGAAAAACAGGTTTTGAATGCTCTGGAAGAGGTGACGAAATAATGAGTACATTGCTGCTTCGGTTGGCAGCACCACTTCAATCATGGGGAATTGATTCAAAGTTTGATATTCGTCGGACAGGGCGGGAACCCAGTAAAAGCGGGGTGATCGGACTTATCTGTGCAGCACTTGGAATTAAGAGAGATGATGATGATATGGTGAGCCAGTTAGCAACACTGCGATTTGGTGTGCGTGTGGATAAAGAGGGGCATTTTGTGCGTGATTTTCACATGGTACGACCAAAAAAGGGAGAACCATATGTCACAAATCGCTATTATCTTGCGGATGCAGAATTTCTGGTAGGTTTTGAAAGTGTGGATGAAGAACTTTTGAAAAAGATCGAATATGCATTATTGAATCCAGTGTTTCCGTTATATCTGGGACGAAGATCGTGTCCGCCGACCGGAAGATTATGCCTTGGTATCAGAAAATTGGAATTGGAAGAAGCTTTGCTTGAAGAAGCATTTCGGAATGAATCAACTGAAACAGTACGCATAGTAATGGATGCAAAAGAAGGAGAAGATGGAAATATTGTTAAGGATCTTCCGATATCCTACAATCCAGAGCACAGAAAATATACGTTTCGAAAAGTGACGGAGAAATATCGGGCGGTGCGAGAACCGCTTCAATGCCATGATCCAATGGCAGAATTGGGGTGATTGGTTTGTATTTAAGCAGAATGACATTGGATGTGACTAAAAGGAAAACATTGCGGGCATTGAGCTCGCCAAACCTGTTTCATGGAGCCGTTGAGGCTTCGTTTGATATGACAGAAGCAGTTCGTCATAGAAAGCTATGGAGAATCGATCGGCTTAATAGTAAGTATTATTTGCTTATTCTAAGCCGGGAAAAACCGGATCTCTCCGAAGCAGTAAGTCAATTTGCACCAGAAGGTGAAGAATGTGTGACAAAAGAGTATGATCCTTTTCTGGAAAAAATCAAAGCTGATACATGGTGGCATTTTCGTTTGACGGCAAATCCAACATACCAGAAAGCTGTGGGAAAGGATCAAAGAGGTAGAATTTGTGCACATACTACAGCAGATAATCAGCGAAAATGGCTTATAAAACAGGGTAAACTGCATGGTTTTGCAGTGAGTGAAGATTCTTTTGAGATTAGGGAATCTAAATGGTACCATTTTAATAAGGCTTCTGGAAAGAATCAGGTTAGTATGCTGTCTGTAACATATGAAGGTATTTTAAAAATAGTGGATGAAGAGAAAGTACGAAAAATGCTGATAGACGGTATTGGACGTGAAAAGGCATATGGAGTAGGTCTTATGACATTGGTACATATGGAGAAGGGAACAGTATGACAAATATTCCTGGAATGATACGGCCGGAAATCCAGATGCTGCCGCAGGTTGCAGATCGTCTGACGTTCCTTTATCTGGAAAGATGTGTCCTAAATCGACAGGATAGTGCAATTACAGTCGCAGATGATAGAGGAACCGTTTTTGTACCGGCAGCAGCAATCAGTGTGATTATGCTGGGACCTGGAACAAAGATTACTCATCGGGCAATGGAGTTAATCGGAGACGCTGGGGTCACAGTGATATGGGTGGGAGAACATGGGGTGCGTTATTACGCATCGGGCCGCCCACTTACCCACCGTGCAGCTTTATTGCAGAGACAGGCAGAATTAGTCGGTAATACAAGAATGCATTTAAATATTGTGAGGCAGATGTATTCCATGCGATTTCCCAAAGAAGATGTTTCCCGCCTTACACTTCAGCAGTTAAGAGGACGGGAGGGAGCGCGAATTCGCGCCGTATATAAAAAAGCATCAAAAGAGTGGAATGTGCCTTGGAATGGGCGTGAATACGATCCAGATGATTTTACAAGTGGAGATTCTGTTAACCAGGCATTATCTGTCGGCCATGCATGTCTTTATGGCTTGGCACATGCGGTAATTGCTGCGTTAGGGTGCTCTCCGGGATTGGGATTTGTACATGTTGGACATGAAAACTCATTTGTATATGATATTGCAGATTTATATAAGGCAGATATCACGATTCCGTTAGCGTTTGAGGTGGCTGCAACGATTTCCAAGGAAGAAATTCCGTCTGTAATGCGGAGAAAAACCAGAGATAAAATGGTAAAAATGAATATTCTGAAACAAATGGTGCATGATATCAAATCTTTGTTTGCCAAAGAAGGAGAAGCAGAGGATTCAGATGCAGTATATTTGTGGGATAACAAAGTCGGGGAAGTTGAGAATGGGCATTCGTATGGAGACGATCTTGAAGAAGGTGAATAATGGTAGTTGTAACGCTGACTGATTGCCCACCTAAATTGCGCGGAGATCTTACGAAGTGGCTTATGGAGATCAATACAGGAGTATATGTTGGCAAGGTGAGCGCAAGAATTCGAGAAATGCTTTGGACGCGAATCTGTGAGAATCTGTCGCAGGGACGGGCAACAATGGTATATAGTACTAATAATGAACAGGGAATGGAATTCTGTGTGCACAACTCATCCTGGAAACCTGTGGATTTTGATGGATTACAATTAGTTATACGACCAGAACAGGCACGGAGCGAAACAAAAGCGCGTGCAAGTCGGGCAGAAGTTCAACAGATGTTAATTAAGAAAAAGCAATCTCAAACATATAAAGAACGACAAGAAGGTTATGTGGTGATAGATTTAGAAACAACAGGATTAAATAGTTCATCAGATGAGATTATTGAGTTGGCGGCGATCAGAATCATTAACCACAAAATAGCAGATCAATTGGAGATTCTTGTAAAAACAGAAAAAGGTGTTCCCAAAGTAATTACTGAACTTACGGGGATTACAGAGGAGATTCTTGAGGAAAAGGGGACAGTTTTATCTTCAGCGATGGAGAGGTTCTGTGAATTTATTGGACAAAGCACAATAGTAGGTCATAATATCGCATTTGATCGCAGTTTTTTAAAGGAAGCTTGTCGAAAGACCAATCGTATGAATCTGAAAAATTCAGCAAAAGATACATTAGATCTTGCGAGGAGACGAATCGATGATATTGATGATTATAAGCTGCATGCACTAGCAGACTATTTCCAGATAAAAGTTGAGGAGGAACATAGGGCATTAAGTGATTGCATCACAACATTTCAGGTGTTTGAGAAACTAAATGAAATTTAGAGATGGAGATCGGGAAAAGGTTGTAAATAAGGGATTTTTTTAGTGTATTCCCCGCGCAAGCGGGGGTGATCCTCCGCTCTTTGCGGACAGAATTTTTTATATCCGGTATTCCCCGCGCAAGCGGGGGTGATCCTCGTTTCTTCTTTCGGATCCCAAAACCAGAACCGTATTCCCCGCGCAAGCGGGGGTGATCCTCCGTTCGCCCGCAGAGCCTGCGAGGAATGAAAGTATTCCCCGCGCAAGCGGGGGTGATCCCGGCTCCGCCCAAGCCTACTAAGCGCAGCCATAGTATTCCCCGCGCAAGCGGGGGTGATCCCTAACTTGCGCTCAGGATTGAGTTCAAAATTCTGTATTCCCCGCGCAAGCGGGGGTGATCCTAGCTACGATTTAAAGAGCGCGCATCCATCGCAGTATTCCCCGCGCAAGCGGGGGTGATCCTTAACATGGACGGTGTGACTATCAAGGTTAGTGGTATTCCCCGCGCAAGCGGGGGTGATCCCACACCAGAGCCAGCTTGTAGCGCTCCACCTACGTATTCCCCGCGCAAGCGGGGGTGATCCTGAGATAGCAGACTCTTTTAAAGAGGAGTTTTGGTATTCCCCGCGCAAGCGGGGGTGATCCCTCTCTAAATGCTTCACACACTTCAACTGTTGAGTATTCCCCGCGCAAGCGGGGGTGATCCCAAGGTATGGCTGTTTTCTTCAAGGATGATGTTGTATTCCCCGCGCAAGCGGGGGTGATCCCGAAACTCTGATAAATTTCCGTCAGGATGTCGAGTATTCCCCGCGCAAGCGGGGGTGATCCTTCGCTTGCCTGGTACCTCAAAGCGGGTACACAGTATTCCCCGCGCAAGCGGGGGTGATCCCCGGACACATCAAATCACTTGCGAATCGGATCTGTATTCCCCGCGCAAGCGGGGGTGATCCTGGGCTTTACGGCATAAGATGAGAAAATTAAAAGTATTCCCCGCGCAAGCGGGGGTGATCCCGTGCCCATCAGTAATTTTGTATCGGGCAGCTTGTATTCCCCGCGCAAGCGGGGGTGATCCTTTATTGGTCTGTTTTTTGGCAACGTCTTTTTCGTATTCCCCGCGCAAGCGGGGGTGATCCGTGTTCAGCTTCGGGTTGCGAGAAGAACACGATGTATTCCCCGCGCAAGCGGGGGTGATCCCGGATCGTTGCCGTGGCTCCCGTCGCCTCGCGCGTATTCCCCGCGCAAGCGGGGGTGATCCTTATATGCTTGCAGAGGTTGATGGGATCGAGCTGTATTCCCCGCGCAAGCGGGGGTGATCCCTTCCAATCTTGGCGGAATTTCCAGAACTTCCAGTATTCCCCGCGCAAGCGGGGGTGATCCTATTTTCCTGACAGCCCTGTGGCGGCATCCTTAGTATTCCCCGCGCAAGCGGGGGTGATCCCGATATTGACAGCCTGCCATTGTCAAACGACGCGTATTCCCCGCGCAAGCGGGGGTGATCCCTATGGCGGAGACCCGCCTACCTGGAATCAGTTGTATTCCCCGCGCAAGCGGGGGTGATCCTGGGGCGCTTGTTATGTTTGACGCCGCAGACATGTATTCCCCGCGCAAGCGGGGTGATCCCCGATATCGGCTCAACATTAGTGATTGTTGGCGGTATTCCCCGCGCAAGCGGGGGTGATCCTCAGTTTGCCGTCCTTTATTTTTTGGCGATAATGTATTCCCCGCGCAAGCGGGGGTGATCCTTACAGCTCGAACAAAATCCAGAAAATCCAGATGTATTCCCCGCGCAAGCGGGGGTGATCCTAGAGCTACTTCTTGTAATTTTCGCCTTAATTGGTATTCCCCGCGCAAGCGGGGGTGATCCCCGGAGGATGTGATTCGTCGGACATTTTCTCGAGTATTCCCCGCGCAAGCGGGGGTGATCCTCTTCCCCAATCGCTGAAATGAAAAAGAACACAGTATTCCCCGCGCAAGCGGGGGTGATCCTGCCGTCTTTTGTCCTATGCGGATCTATAGGCGGTATTCCCCGCGCAAGCGGGGGTGATCCCTTTGCCGGTGGAGGCGGGGCAAGTACTGGAATGTATTCCCCGCGCAAGCGGGGGTGATCCTAATTCTGTCACGGATGCCCTTGTTTCGTGCGTGTATTCCCCGCGCAAGCGGGGGTGATCCTACCGGTACAATCAGCGGAACCGGAAGTCTGCCGTATTCCCCGCGCAAGCGGGGGCGATCCCGAAAAACCGGAATGGTTGACGATGGATCAGATGTATTCCCCGCGTAAGCGGGGGTGTTTTTCCTAAAATCTAAAGTTTGGGAAGATAAGAACAACCTTATGATTTCAACATATGAAGCCATAAGGTTGTTTTTTTCGTATAGAAAACTTCACTGCCGCATCTTGAAGGTCACCAGAATTTGTGGGAAATGATAGGTGGTTGTTTGCTCAGTTTTTTGGAATATAGATGATTTTGTCACAGGTGTAAAGCTCTTCTCCCCTCTGTTTCGCGTTTCATATCCGATATATTTACAATTCCCATCCAACTGACTATAATAAAGAATGCCCGTTTGCCTGCAAAGGCGCGGAACTATATCCATCTGCATCAGGGCGATATGACAGAAAAATGAACTTAAAAGAATGGAAGAAAGAACAATGGATGTAATTGAAAAATTTGGAAATAGGGTGAGCAGCCAGGCGCTTAAGGATCCGGAAAAAGCGCGTCGGCTGCTTCTTGCGGGATACCGCCTGCAGGAAAAGAAGCTTCAGTTTTTGCCGGATCGGGGGCTGCCGTCGTCGGGACAGTATGTGGCGCGGGTGGTTATGAAAAATATCATTCAGTCGCTGTCGGAACCGGAGAATGCGGCGATGGTCAGCATATTTGTGCCGGGAGAGCTGGTGATGGCGGCAGGGCTGACGCCGTACTCAGTGGAGGCGATGTCCTGTTTTATGGCGGGAACGAAGTGTGAGCAGACGTTTCTTCGGAAAACGGAGGAAGAAGGATTTCCGGAGACGATGTGTTCGTACCACAGGGTGTTTCTGGGGGCGGCGCTGACGGGGATTCTGCCAAAACCGAACTGCATGATTTATACGAACCTTGCGTGTGATGGAAATATGATGACGTTTCCGTATTTAAAAGATAAATTTGAATGTCCAGGCTTTTATATTGATGTTCCGTATGAGAAAAACCGGGAATCGGTTCTGTATGTGGCGGATCAGCTGCGGAAATTGAAACGGTTTCTGGAGGAGACGACGGACAGACGGATTTCGGAGGAAACAGTGCGGAGTGCGGTAGATAACAGCCGGAAAGCGGCGGCGAATTATAAAAAACAGCTTGCCCTGCGGTGTGCGCATGACCCGGTGACCTCTCTGACGAATGAATTGTATGCGCTTTTTATGTGCCATCTGATGGCTGGCTCAGAGACGGCGGTTACCTATACGGAAAAACTTCTGCGCGATGTGCGGATGTCACCGAGGGGAGATGGTCTTTCGGTAATCTGGATGCACATCATGCCATTTTTACAGGAGCCGGTTAAGGATATTTTTAATTATAGTAAGAAAATGCACATCCGCGCTTGTGATTTCATCGCAGATGGTTTTCAGGAGATGCATGCGGAAGACCCGTATGAGTCGATGGCAGAGAAAATGGTCTATTGCATTTACAATGGCAGTGTGAAACAGAGAATTGAGGAAGCGGAACGGCTTGCCAGAATCACGGAAGCGGATGGTGCTGTTTTATTTGCCCACTGGGGCTGTAAGGGAACGATCGGTGCATCCAGCCTGATTAAGCAGTCCTTAGAAAAGACAGGACTTCCGACGATGATTCTCGACGGTGACGGCTGCAACCCTGCCAATACCAGCGACGGTCAGGTATCGACGCGGCTTCAGGCGTTTGTGGAAATGCTGGAAAAGGGCAAGGAGGAGAAACACGCATGATTTATTACGTCTGTAAGTACACCCCGATCGAGCTGTTCCGGGGGTTTGGAGAAGAATGTTCTGTTTTGGAGGAAATGCCGGAAAATTTCGAACAGTCGGATCAGATTGCACATGCAAATCTGTGCGGCTTTGGAAAATCGGTCATTCAGGCAGTGCTGGAAGGAAAGGTTGAACAGCTGGTGCTGGTAAACTGCTGCGATTCGATGCGACGCGTTTACGATATCGTGGAGAGCACGGGAAAATGTAAGTTTTTATATATGCTGGATCTGCCGCATGATGATAATGAATGTGAAAAAGTGAAATTTGCGGGCACGATCCGGAGGCTTAAAAAGGCGTATGAGGCATATTCCGGGAAAGTGTTTGATAAACGCGCTTTTATCAAGTCCTTTATTACGTCGGAAATGAACACGGAGCCATACATTGGTGTGCTGGGCGTGCGGGTCAGCGGCATTCTGGAGGATATGATCCGGGACAATATCCAGATGGATGTGGAAAATCTGACCTGTACGGGTGGTCGGAAACTGTCGGTCGTACAGGATGAAATGTGGAATATGGAGGAAGAGGAGCTGTTTCTTTCTTACGCGGACGTCCTGCTGGGACAGATGCCGTGTTTCCGCATGAACCGTTCGATCCGCAGAAACCGTCTGTATCTGGATCCGAATTTAAAGGGAATTATTTATCACACGATCAAGTTCTGTGATTATTATGGATTTGAGTATGCGAGTATCAAGCGGGATATCAAGGTTCCGCTCCTTAAGATTGAGACTGATTTTACGAGCCAGAGCGCGGGGCAGCTTTTGACGCGCATTCAGGCATTTGAGGAGACGATCGAGGGATCAGAGGATATGGATCCGGGAAAAGGTATCAGTGAGGAGGCAAGAAAGAAGATGGAGTCGGGCATTTTTTATGTAGCGGGAATCGACAGCGGTTCGACAAGTACGGATGTGGTCATACTGGATCAGGATGGAAAAATTAAATCGACGATGATTATTCCGACCGGCGGCGGTGCGATGATGAGCGCCGAGAAGAGTCTGGATCTGGCGATTGAGAAAGCGGGAATTAAGAAAGAGGAGATCGTGCGGATCGATACGACCGGATATGGACGATCCTACATTGACAGCGGGGATGACAGCATCACGGAGATTACCTGCCATGCCAAGGGCGCAAATTATCTGAATCCGAATGTCCGCACTATCATCGACATTGGCGGGCAGGATATCAAGGCGATCAGCATCGACGGACAGGGAGCCGTGAAAAATTTCCTGATGAATGACAAATGTGCCGCCGGAACGGGGCGTTTTCTGGAAATGATGGCGAAAACGCTGGGACTTTCCCTGGAGGAAATGAGTGTGAAAGGGCTGGAATGGAAGCATAATATCGTGATTTCCAGCATGTGTACGGTGTTTGCAGAGTCGGAGGTCGTGTCGCTGGTGGCACAGAATAAGGATGTGGCAGATATTATCCACGGTTTAAATGTGTCAGTTGCCTCAAAAGTCGGCGCGTTGGCAGCCCGCCTTGGAAAGGATCATCCAGGCGAATATATGATGACCGGCGGTGTGGCGAAGAACCAGGGTATCATCCAGGCATTGGAAGAGAAGCTTGGTGCTAAACTTTATATCTGTGATGAGGCGCAGCTCTGCGGTGCGCTGGGAGCGGCGCTATTTGCTTATGAGAAATGTAAAGGCAGTGCGGAGGAAACGCGATGAAGCGGCAGGGTTAAAACACTTGTATCGATATTTTCGTCAGATATTCACTGGGAGAGGCTGTGGCCAATTCGTCGATCACAGCCTCTTTATAAGAGTATTTGCCGGTTTTAAACTTGTGTTCATCGGTCCAATCAAAGAGTTTTTCGTAGGTGGCTTTCGAGTCATAGTAATTTCCCATTAAGTAAGCAACTGCGTAGGTTCCGGCCGGTTTTAAGTGATAGGGGTGATTTTTCGGTTTTGTTATAACTTTTGTGAAAAAATAAGCATAGGTATCCAGATGATTTTTTCGTAAATCTGCCACATCAAGCATGGCCCCATAAGGATGACCGGCATTTAGAGCGTGGGCATTGCAGTAACCGATGTGGCGGCAAAGAGCCTGGATGATTTTCTGATGGTCATCTGTATGAATCGGATCGCTGAGAATCAGATATTCTTCCGGTGTCGTCTCGAGAAAAATACGACCATTTTTATTTTCTGTATGGAAGAATAATTCATCTTCTGTACGTTCTGCCTGTTTCTGATTCAGTGATTCCTGGAGTGATACCAGGGATAATTTTATATGATTGGACTGTAAAGTGAATAAAAATCCAAGAATGCATCTACATTCTGAAATCAGAAATCAAATTAAAACATTATAATCTTCGATGCCTCGTTGGGAAGCCAACGGGGTATTTTTTTACCCAATCAGGCTGTATAGGACACCTCATTTTTGATGTCTTTGGACGGTGCGGGAAGCATTACTGATTGGAATCCTTATATCTATGATATAGCTTTTTGCAATACAAAAAGACTTTACATATGGCTATAAAAATCAACTGTATTCCAAGCGGAACCTTCCCCCATTTTCTGGAACACGAAAAAGAAGAAACGCTTTCGGTCTATCTGGAGGTCGTCAAATGGGCGCTTCTGGAAGAATGAATATGTCCGAAAAAATGTTGGAATTATAATAATATTAACCGAAAAAACGTGATTTATAATAAAATAATGTCCGCAAAAATGCTGTTTAGCAATGGAAATATGCCCTAAAAAGTGTTAAGATAGAATACAGATGCTTTTGGATGTATATGTTGCGCAGGAGGTTTCTTAATGGAAAGAGAGCTGTTTACGAAACTGGAACGATGGATGAATAAAAAGAACAGAAAGCCGCTGATCATACAAGGAGCGCGCCAGGTCGGAAAAACCTGGATTATGAAGGAATTTGGAGCCAGGTTCTATGAAAATACAGTCTATATCAATTTTGATAATAATAAAGCAATGAAGGATGTATTTGACCTAGACTTTGACTTAAAGCGGATCCTTTCTGCAATCAAAATTGAGTACGGAAAGAGTTTTCAGGCTGAAAATACATTGATTATTTTTGATGAGATCCAGGAAGCACCAAAGGCGCTGGCATCTTTAAAATATTTCTATGAGAATGCACCGCAGTATTCTATCATTGCAGCTGGTTCCCTGCTCGGTGTTGCATTACATCAGGGAACATCCTTTCCTGTTGGGAAAGTTGATTTTTTAAAATTATGCCCTATGAGCTTCAATGAATTCATTTTGGCAGTTGGTGAAAAGGGGTTGCATGAAGCGTTGAGGTCCCAAGATTATGAACTGATCAATGCATATGCCGGGAAATATACGGATTTGTTAAAAAAGTATTATTATGTGGGCGGAATGCCAGAAGTAGTCCAGACATATATTGATTCCGATGATCTATTTGAGGTACGTGAGATCCAAAACAATCTTCTGCAGTACTATGAAGAGGATTTTAGCAAACATGCGCCAAAGGAAGTTGTTCCGCGCATCATGATGGTCTGGAATTCGATTCCTTCCCAATTGGCTAAGGAAAATCGTAAGTTTATGTATGGAGCACTACGAGAGGGTGCACGGGCAAAAGATTTTGAACTTGCAATTCAGTGGTTGGAAGATGCAGGGTTAATCCTGAAAAGCTATAGAGTATCAAAGCCAGATATTCCACTGATTGCGTACATGGAAATGAACAGTTTTAAAATGTTCATGTTCGATGTGGGATTGTTAACCGCAAAGGCCGGACTATCAGCAAGACTTCTATTGGAGGGAAGCCGGATCTTTGAAGAATTCAAGGGGGCACTTACGGAACAGTATGTTGCACAGGAGTTACACGCTGCAGGATATCCGCTTTATTATTTTGCAACAGCACGATCAACTGGAGAGATAGATTTTATGTTGCAGGGAGATTTAGACTGCGTTCCGATTGAGGTGAAGGCAGAACAGAATCTCCGTGCCAGGAGTTTGAGGGCATTTTGCGATAAATATAAGCCGGGCATGGCGATTCGTAGCAGTATGTCAAATTATAAGCAGGAAGACTGGCTGACAAATGTTCCGTTATATATGCTTGCGGAATATTTGAAAAGAACAATATATGTGGTAAGCTGATAACAATTTACCTCAAAACCAACGGGGTATTTTTTGTTCTGAATCAGACAATACAGAAGTTCGCGCTAAGCGAACTAATGATATGGAGGTTCTGGAGTCCCTTCATGGCAATGTAGTATGTGCATTAGCTGCCGGAATCGGTGACTATGTGCGATGTACTCTCTTGGAATATAGCTATCACGATGGCCAGTTTTGGATTTTTACAGAAGGCGGCGAGAAGTTCATAGGACTTGAGAGGAATAAAAATGTCAGTCTTGCTGTCTTTGAAAAGTCCCCGGACTTTGGTGCGCTGAAAAACGTACTGGTCATGGGAACGGCAAAGCTCATCGAGCCGATGTTATTTGAGATTCCTGAATTTGATGAATATTCGGAAAACTTGATAAAAAGTTCGATGATAGGAGTTCGAAAAATTTCTTTCGGGAAAGAATCTGTTGCGGAAACGCGGGAAATACCGTATAATAATGCGGTCTGATCTGCACATATGCAACAGATTTGTCCGTAAAAAAATGAAAAATCAGAATTGTGCGTATTTCAGAAACAATTTTTTGTTGTAAGAGTGAAAAAAGTTATGTAAACTGTCTGCAAAAAAATACTTGACAAGAATTTGTGTTTTTACGCTTACGGAGAAGAACAAAAAAAGAACTAAAAAACAGCAATGAACACATCGCAAAAAATGAGAAATGTAGGTAAAAATAATTTTATGAGAAAATTAGCATTAAGTGATGAAATCCTTCTCAAGATCTCCCAGCCGGCGCGTTATATTGGCGGCGAGGTGAATATGGTGAAGAAGGATCCGTCGAAGGTAGCAGTCCGGTTTGCCATGTGCTTTCCGGACGTGTATGAGATCGGTATGTCCCATCTGGGCATCCAGATTCTTTATGATATGTTCAACCGCCGGGATGACGTTTACTGTGAGCGCGTTTATTCCCCGTGGATGGACTTAGATCCGATCATGCGAGAGCAGAAGATTCCGCTGTTTGCTGTTGAAAGCCAGGATCCGATCAAAAATTTTGATTTCCTTGGAATTACAATCCAGTACGAAATGTGCTACACCAATATTTTGCAGGTGCTGGAATTATCACAGATTCCGCTCCATGCAGAAGATCGTACCGAGGAGGATCCGATCGTCATCGGCGGCGGTCCGTGTACCTACAATCCGGAGCCGATTGCACCATTTTTCGATCTCTTCTACATGGGCGAGGGCGAGGTGGTTTATTTTGACCTGATCGACCGCTACAAGGAGATCAAGGCGCGCGGCGGCAGCCGGAAGGAATTTCTGGAGCAGGCGGCGCAGATTCCGGGTATCTATGTGCCGGGATTTTATGATGTGACATACAAAGAGGACGGCACGATCGAGGCGATGACGCCGAACAACCCGCACGCGCCGCAGACCATTTCCAAGCAGCTTGTCATGGATATGAGCGATACCTGGTATCCGGAGAAGCCGGTGGTTCCGTATCTGCGCGCGACGCAGGACCGTGTGGTTCTCGAGATCATGCGCGGCTGTATCCGCGGATGCCGTTTCTGCCAGGCGGGCATGGTATACCGCCCGGTGCGCGAGCGCAGCCTGGAGGAACTGAAACGTCTGGCGCGGACGATGCTAAAGAGCACCGGACATGAGGAAATTTCGCTGAGTTCGCTGAGCTCCAGTGATTACACGAAGCTGGAGGGAATCGTCAATTTTCTGATCGACGAGTTTGACGGAAAGGGCGTCAATGTGTCTCTGCCGTCCCTGCGTATTGACGCATTTTCCCTCGATGTCATGAGCAAGGTGCAGGACGTGAAGAAGAGCAGCCTGACCTTTGCACCGGAGGCGGGATCCCAGCGTCTGCGTAACGTTATCAACAAGGGTCTGACCGAGGAAAACATTTTAAATGGTTCTGCCGAGGCGTTCAAGGGCGGCTGGAACCGCGTAAAGCTCTACTTCATGCTGGGACTTCCGACTGAGACCGTGGAAGATATGCAGGGCATTGCCGAGCTTTCGGAGAAGGTGGCGGAAGTGTACTATGACACGGTTCCGAAGGAGCAGCGCCACGGCAAGGTGCAGGTAACCGCCAGCACCTCGTTCTTTGTGCCGAAGCCATTTACCCCGTTCCAGTGGGCGCCGATGTGCACGAAAGAGCAGTTCTTGGAGCGCGCGAGCATCGTCAACCACCGCATGAAAGAGATGTTAAATAAGAAGAGTCTGCGCTATAACTGGCATGAGGCGGATGTGACCGTGCTGGAAGGTGTTCTGGCGCGCGGCGACCGCAAGGTGGCAGCTGTGATTGAGGAGGCGTACCGTCAGGGTGCAATCTACGATTCCTGGTCCGAGTATTTCAACAATGATATCTGGATGAAGGCCTTTGAGACCTGCGGCGTGGACATTGATTTCTATACGACGCGTGAGCGAAGCCTTGATGAAGTGTTCCCGTGGGATTTTATCGACGCGGGTGTGACGAAGGATTTCTTGAAACGCGAGTGGGCGAACGCACAGGCGGAAACGGTAACGCCGAACTGCCGGATGCGCTGTTCGGGATGTGGTGTCCGTAAGTACGGCGGCGGAGTCTGTTTCGAAGAACGGGCATGAGGAAGGAGCGGTCATGAAGATACGAATTAAATTTCAAAAACAGGGAACGGTGCGTTTTATCGGTCATCTGGACGTGATGCGTTACTTCCAGAAGGTGATGCGCCGGGCAGAAGTGGATATCCGTTATAGCGAAGGATTCAGCCCGCACCAGATCATGTCGTTTGCGTCTCCGCTCAGCGTGGGGCTTATCAGCCATGCGGAGTATGTGGATATTGATGTCAATTCCAGCGGAAATTCGACCGGGATGGTGCGCCGCTTAAATGAGGTCAGCGCCGAGGGGCTGGAGGTGCTCAGCTACCGCGAGCTTCCGGAGACGGCAAAGAATGCGATGTCGCTGGTGGCAGCTGCTGATTACACATTCTGGTTTAAAGAGGGATTTGCACCGGAGGACGGCAGCAGTGTAGAAGAATTTTTCGGGAAATTCCTGACATTCTGCAAAAACGAGACAATTCCGTTTGTGAAGCAGACGAAAAAGGGCGAGAGAACCGTGGATCTGCGTCCGCTGATCTGTGAGGCGCGAATCGCGGAGCGGAAAGAGTATGTTCCGGCGATGGTCGCAGACTGGTATCCGGATCTGGAAAATGAGACGGTTGAGGAGGAAAAACAGGCAGAAGGAATCTGTGTCTTCCTGCGTCTCTTATCGGGCAGTGCGGCAAACGGAAAGCCGGAGCAGGTATTGCAGGCATTCTATGAGAGCCTGGGGCTGACCTACCGCCCGTTTGCTATTCAGGTCGAGCGCGAGGAGCTGTATGCGGACGAGGGCGCCGAGGGTGCACCGGAGTATGTGCCGCTTGAGGCGTATGGAAGCGAGATTGTGTAAATGCTTCAATGTTCATTAAGAGATGAAATGCGAAGCGCCAGCAAAATCCGGCTGCAGGTAGCACGAAGTGTGAATGGCAGCAAAAAATGAGAGGAGACGAAGAGTTTGGATCAGTTAATAGTGACAAAATGGAAGGATCGAAGCCTGACGGCGCTCCTCTCGGACGGGCACTGCCGGTCGCTGACGCTGGAATCTGGCGATGAAAGCCTGCTGGGGAATATTTACATCGGCAAGGTGAAAAATATGGTAAAAAACATCAACGCCGCGTTTATTGACCTCGGCGGTGGAAAAACCGGATATTTCAGCCTGGCGGAGAACCCGGTTCTGCTTTATACAGACGAGCTGAACCAGCTATGTTCATTCGGATATTCTGGAAATTCTGAGAAGAAAGTAAGTCCACGGAAACTAAAAGCTGGAGACGAGCTTCTCGTCCAGGTGTCCCGCGACGCCCTGAAAACCAAGGATCCGTCCGTGACCTGCTGTCTGAATTTTCCGGGTACCTATATGGTTCTGACGGTTGGAAAACCGCAGATCGGATTTTCGGCAAAAATCAAGGATAATGCCTGGAAAGAGAAGGTGCGGGAGGAACTTCTGACACATAAGGATGAGCGGTTTGGACTGATTGTCCGGACGAACGGGGCGTCGGCTTCCATCGAAACACTCTGTGCCGAGACGGAGAAGCTGAAACAGCAGATGGAAGAACTTTTTGCCCGGGCAGCCTGCCGCACCTGTTACAGCCTTTTAGAGCAGGGTACGCCGCCCTATATCCAGAGTCTTAGGGATGCGAAGAAAGGAACCCTTTCGGAGATCATCACAGATGTGCCGGAGTATGCGAAGAAGATTGAGGCATGGCTGGAGGAAGAGAAGGAAGAGGACAAGGAACAAAAAGAAAATCAGACCCAGGCAGATAAAAATGAAAGCATAAAACAGGCGGTTCCGAAATTGTCCCTATATACAGATGAGAACCTTCCATTAATGAAGCTGTACCGCCTGGAATCGGTGCTTAAAAGTGCATCGGATCGCCGTGTCTGGATGAAATCCGGTGGATATCTTGTGATTGAACCTACGGAAGCGTTGACGGTTATCGATGTCAATACGGGGAAATACACCGGCAAGAAGACACCGGCGGAGACCATTCTTAAGATTAATCTGGAGGCGGCGCATGAGGTGGCGCGCCAGCTTTCTCTGCGGAATCTTTCCGGTATTATTATTGTGGATTTTATCGATATGGAATCGAAAGAAGATCAGGAGACGCTGATGCGGACGCTCGGGGAAGAGCTTTCCCGTGACCCGGTCAAAACGATCCTGGTGGATATGACGCGGCTTGGGCTGGTGGAGATCACCCGCAAAAAGGTGCGCCGTCCGCTTCATGAGATTTTGTAGCGGTTGAATCATAGAATGAAAAACACAAGGAGAAGAAAAGATGTTTGAAAAAGTATTTAAGCTATCCGAGCATCAGACGACCGTAAAGACGGAAGTCATGGCTGGAATTACGACCTTTATGACGATGGCGTACATTCTGGCAGTTAATCCGAGCATCCTCGGATCGACCGGCATGGACCCGACTGCGGTGCTTCTGGCTACGGCTCTGGCATCATTCATCGGTACTGCCTGCATGGCATTTATGGCGAACCTGCCGTTCGTTCTGTCCGCAGGCATGGGGCTCAACGCGTATATGGCGTATACGGTGTGCGCGGGCTATGGCTATAGCTGGCATGTTGCACTGCTGGCTGTATTTGCAGAAGGTCTGATCTTCATCGTGCTGTCTCTGACAAACGTGCGCGAGGCGATCTTCAATGCGATTCCGTTGACTTTAAAGCGCGGTGTGTCCGTCGGTATCGGTCTGTTCATCGCATTTATCGGTCTTCAGAATGCGGGACTTTCAGTAGACTCTTCCACACTGGTAACGATCATCAGCTTCCCGGAAAATTTCCATACCGCAGGTATCTGCGCGCTGCTGGCGCTGATCGGTCTGTTTATCATGGCGGTTTTATACACCTACCGTGTGAAGGGCGCGATTCTGTACGGCATTCTGGGAACCTGGATTCTCGGTATGCTGTGCCAGGTAACCGGCATTTACACACCGGACGTAGAGAATGGTTTCTACACCCTGTTCCCGACCCTGGGAATCACCGATTTCTCCAAACTGGGAGAGACATTTGGTAAATGCTTTACCGTTGACTTCGATGCAGTTGGAATTATCAATTTTATCGTAGTTATTTTCTCATTCCTGTTTGTAGATATTTTTGATACACTTGGTACATTAATTGGTGTAGCAACCAAGGCAGACATGCTGGATGAGGAAGGACGTCTTCCGGGTATCCGTCCGGCGCTGATGGCAGATGCGATCGCAACTTCCTTTGGTGCGGTATTAGGTACTTCCACAACGACTACCTTCGTTGAGTCTGCATCGGGTGTTGCAGTCGGAGGACGTACCGGTCTGACTGCCCTGGTATCGGCACTCCTGTTCCTGCTTTCCACCCTGTTTGCACCGATTTTTACGGCGATCCCGTCCTTTGCGACGGCTCCGGCATTAATCATGGTTGGCTTCCTGATGGTGGGAACTGTAACCGAAATTCGTTTCGATGAGGACAATATCACCGAGGCAATCCCGGCATATCTGGCAATCATCGCCATGCCGTTGTTCTACAGCATTTCCGAGGGTATTTCCATGGGAATTATCTCTTATGTGCTTTTGAATGTGGCAGCAGGAAAAGCAAAGAAGATCACTCCGCTTATGTATGTGCTGGCGGTACTCTTCGTTCTCAAATACATTTTCCTGTAACAACTTGTAATAATTTAACCCCTGAAAACTTGACGAAAACAGGTTTTCATAATAAAATAGTCTATATCAAAAAAAGTTTTTAAAATTTTTTTGATTAACGTGCAATAAAATGCGTATGCAGCGCATTAACTTATTGAACGGATGAAAATCATTCCCGCGCGGAAGAACGCGGACAGAGACGAACAAAAACAAATCAAGTTACTCGAAATTCCTTGATGCATTACACTCCGTTACGAACTGTCCAAGATTTTCTGCTGGGATCTTTTCGGTATCGGTTGACAACCAGCAACCGATATTGGGTAAAAAGCGCCGGACCTGCTTGCAGTGCCGGCGCTTTTTACTGTACAAAAAAGGGGTAATTTTTATCAGGAATATCTCATTGACATTTTGGCGGGCAGACGGTATAAAGGACAGAGGGTAACTGTTCACAGGTAGGAATTTTCTGAACTGAAAATTCCGTACGATACAGTTCCGGCAGCAGATTTTGCCGATTTGGAATGCGTAGCATCGGCAAAATCCCGTTGCTGGGCACACGTGTGTGAACAGTAACGACAGAAGAGAGAGTAGACTCTGGCGATAGAAACACGCATGGAACCAGTTCTGGGAGGAAAAGTTAAGAAAATAAAACAGCAGGGCGGGTTTCATACGGAGGTGGGATACATATGAAGATAGAAAATGATTTGGGGCGGGACGATATCCGGCGGCTGGTGCTCCGTCTGGCGATTCCTTCGATGCTGGCGCAGTTTATCAATGTGCTCTACAGCGTGGTCGATCGAATCTATATTGGAAATATCCCGGTGATCGGGGAGACGGCGCTTGCGGGCGTCGGCGTCAGCGGACCGATTGTGACGCTGATCTCCGCGTTTGCCTATCTGGTCGGTCTGGGCGGCTCGCCGCTCATGAGCATCCGTATGGGCGAGGGGCAGGATGAGAAAGCGAAAAAGATTCTGGCAAACAGCTTCTGGATGATTGTCGGGCTGTCGTCGGTTCTGACGTTGGTTCTGTTTGTATTTAAACGAGAAATTTTGACGCGGTTTGGTGCGAGTGAGGCGATTCTGCCGTATGCGGAATCGTACTTTACGATCTATCTGCTGGGAACGGTCTTTGCGCTGCTTTCCATCGGAATGAACCAGTTTATTATCTGCCAGGGATTTGCGCGGATCGGAATGATTTCGGTGGCGCTCGGTGCGGTAACGAATATTGTGCTGGATCCAGTGTTTATTTTTGTGTTTGACATGGGCGTGGCGGGGGCGGCGTTTGCCACGGTTCTGTCACAGTTTGCGTCGGCGGCCTTTGTCCTTCGTTTCCTGCGAGGAAATCGCGTGCTTCTGCGGCTTGAATTTGAATGTCCGCAGGTGAAGACAGTCTGTAAGATTGCGCTGATGGGACTGTCGCCATTTCTGATTATCGCATTTGACAATGTGCTGATCATTTCGCTCAATACGGTAATTCAGATGTATGGCGGCGCGGAGGCGGACATGCTTTTGACCTGTACGACAATCGTGCAGAGCTTTATGCTGATCGTGACGATGCCGCTCGGAGGCATTACATCGGGAACGGGGGCGATCCTGGGCTTCAATTTCGGCGCAGGACGCCCGGATCGGATCCGGAGCGCACAGAAGTATATCACATTGCTGGCGGTGGTGCAGTGCAGCATCATGTTCCTGTTTTCCCGGACGCTGGCGCAGTATTTTGTGTATCTCTTTACGCGCAATGAGTCCTATGTGGAACTGACTGTCTGGGCGATCCGGGTCTACACGATGGGGATTATTCCGCTGGCAGTCCAGTATGAGGTCGTAGATGGATTTACCGGAATGGGTGTGCCGTCGGTGGCGATCTCGCTGTCAATGTTCCGGAAGCTGCTGTACCTGGTCAGCGTGTTCCTGATTCCGGTGTTTGCGGGAGTTGAAAATGTTTTCTATGCAGAAGTGGTATCGGATTTCGGCGGAACGACGATGTCAGTGATCGTGTATCTTCTTTTGATTGGGCGCATTATGGGGCGCTGTGTAGAGCGCGCTAAATTGAACGGGAAAGCAGTGGAAGCAGACACTTGAAGCGGCGCTTAAAATGGCTGAAAATGTGTGTCAGATAACGTTGTCATCCATCAATAAATGAAAAAAATAATGGATTGACAAACGGATTTTCTGGATCTATAATGCAATACAGATAATGAATGACAACAAAATAACGATATCTTCAGGGCAGGGTGTAATTCCCGACCGGCGGTAAAGTCCGCGAGCGCATGGCGCATGATTTGGTGCAATTCCAAAACCGACTGTATAGTCTGGATGAAAGAAGAGAAAACGTAAATAAAAACGGCGGTGCCGGGAAGCTTCCAGATACACTCCCCCGGATGATGGATATGGCGGATATATACCGCTATGGCAAAAGAGAGAGAAAAGTCATCGAGAATGGATGTAAAAAAATATTTACGATAATTAATATCATGAAAGATATTATAAAATAGAAATTATAAGCCCTGAGATGTGAAAATAAAAGTATTTCACATTTCAGGGCTTTTTTGTTTCAATAGAAAATTGTATCATATGAAACAAAAAACGCTCCGTGAGGATGCACACTTGCGCGAAGCAGAAATATGTCGCAGGCGACCGCGTTCGGTGCGAGAATGTGCCTTGGCACATTCTTTTGATAGAAAGGTGGGGAAAAAGATGGAACGAATCCATGTAAAGGTTCCCGGTGAGCAGCCACAGGATCGGGAATATATGAAGCAGGCGTTAGCACTGGCAGAAAAAGGGCACGGATGGGTCAATCCGAATCCGATGGTCGGCGCGGTGCTGGTAAAGGATGGACGCATCATCGGCGAGGGATATCATACACGATATGGACAGCTTCATGCAGAACGGGAGGCATTTAAGAATGCGGCAGAGCGGGGCGAAGAGACGGCGGGAGCAGATTTGTATGTGACGCTGGAACCCTGCTGTCACACCGGAAAACAGCCGCCGTGTACGGAAGCGGTGCTGGCATCCGGGGTGAAGCGCGTGATTGTCGGCTGCACGGATCCGAATCCGGTGGTGGCAGGGCGCGGCATCCGGCTTCTGAGGGAAAAAGGGCTGGAAGTGGTGGCCGGAGTTTTACGCGGGGAGTGTGAACGGCAGAATGAGGTGTTCTTCCATTTCATGCGGACGAAACTTCCGTTTACGGTGCTGAAATACGCGATGACACTTGACGGAAAGACGGCGACGGTGTCGGGTAAATCCCAGTGGATCACGGGCGAGGCGGCGCGGAAGCGGGTGCATGAGGACCGCGGGCGTTATATGGCGATTCTGACTGGCGTTTCGACGGTGCTGGCGGATAATCCGCAGCTGACCTGCCGGATTCCGGGAGGGAAAAATCCGATCCGGGTGATTGCAGATACGAAGCTTCGGACACCGCTTTCATCGACCGTGGTACAGTCCGCGCGGGAGACACCGACCTGGATTGTGACGGCGGTATCGGATACCGGAAGGAAGAAAGCATATGAGGACGCCGGCTGCCGTGTTTTAAGTGTCCCGGCAAAAGAGGGAGAACTGGATTTGCAGGCGATGATGCAGCGGCTGGGCGAGGAGAAAGTGGACAGCGTGATGGTCGAGAGCGGCGGGACGCTGGCATGGTCGTTTTTAAAGGCAGGGCTTGTGAACCGGGTGCAGGCCTACATTGCTCCGAAGATTTTCGGAGGGGCAGGCGCCCCGACCCCGGTGAGGGGAACCGGCGTGGATGCGCCGCCGGAGGCATTTCTTCTTAAAAAGCCGGAGGCAGTGTGGCTGGGAGAGGATCTGCTGCTGGAATATGAGGTGTCCGGTCAAGATGCATGAGGCGGTGTTAGAACGGGAAAAAATCGCTGATTTGAAAAGGAGAAAAGATGTTCACAGGAATCATAGAGGAAGTGGGAAGGATCCGTGCGATTGAGCGCCAGGCAGTCTCGGCACGGCTGACGGTTGCTGCGTCTAAGGTGCTCTCGGATGTTCATCTGGGCGACAGCATTGCGGTCAACGGTGTGTGTCTGACGGTCACGTCATTTGGGAGAGATTATTTCTGTGCGGATGTAATGCATGAGACGCTGAATCGTTCGTCCCTGGGGGCGCTGGGTGTCAAAAGCCCGGTCAATCTGGAGCGGGCGATGCTGGCGGGCGGACGGTTTGGCGGACATATCGTCTCCGGTCACATCGACGGAACCGGAACCATCCGGGATGTGCGCCGGGACGGAAATGCCGTCTGGTATACGATTCAGGCCCCAGAACCGATTCTGCGGCTGATTGTGGAAAAAGGATCGATCGCGATCGACGGAATCAGCCTGACGGTCGCACGGGTGGATCACGTATCATTTTCCGTTTCCATCATCCCGCATACACTGCAGGAGACAGCGCTTGCGTTTAAGAGGGCAGGCGATATCGTCAATCTGGAAAATGACTGCATTGGAAAGTATGTGGCGAAGCTGATGGGAGTGGAGGAAGAGGATAAGGCAGGAAAGGGCATGACAAGAGAATTTCTGCAGCGGTATGGATTTTAATAGAGGAGGAGAACAATGAAGCAGTTTGATACAGTTGAAAAGGCTCTGGACGAGCTGAAACAGGGACATTTAATCCTGGTTACGGATGACGAGGATCGCGAAAACGAAGGCGATCTTATCTGCGCGGCAAGTTTTGCCACGACAGAAAATGTCAATTTCATGGCGACGCATGCGAAGGGCTTAATCTGTATGCCGATGAGCGCAGAAATCTGCCGGAAGCTGCAATTCCCACAGATGGTGATGGATAACACGGATAACCATGAGACGGCGTTTACCGTATCGATCGACCATAAAACGACGACCACCGGTATTTCTGCCGAGGAGCGCGGTATTACGGCGCGCGCGTGCGTGGATCCGGACACAAAGCCGGAGGATTTCCGCCGTCCGGGACATATGTTTCCGCTGATGGCGAAGAAAAACGGCATTCTGGAGCGCAACGGTCACACAGAGGCGACGGTAGACCTGATGCGGCTTGCAGGGCTGCCGGAATGCGGTCTGTGCTGCGAGATCATGCGCGAGGATGGAACGATGATGCGGTCGGAAGAATTATTTGCGATGGCAGAACAATGGGGTCTGGCGATGATTTCCATTAAACAGCTGCAGGAGTACCGCAAGAGACATGAAAAACTGGTCGAGTGTGTGGCAGAGACGCGGATGCCGACGAAATATGGCGAATTCCGCGCGTATGGCTACCTGAATCTCTTAAATGGAGAACACCATGTGGCACTCGTCAAGGGCGATATCGGAGATGGGAAAGATGTACTCTGCCGCGTGCATTCGGAGTGCCTGACCGGCGATGCATTTGGTTCTCTGCGCTGCGACTGCGGACAGCAGCTTGCGTCGGCGATGACACAGATTGAGAAAGAGGGACGAGGCGTTCTCCTCTATATGCGGCAGGAGGGACGAGGCATCGGACTTTTAAATAAGCTGCGCGCTTACAAGCTGCAGGATGGCGGCATGGACACGCTGGATGCGAACCTTGCGTTGGGATTTAAAGGCGATCTGCGGGAATACTACATTGGGGCGCAGATTTTAAAGGATCTGGGAATCAAGACGCTTCGTCTTTTGACCAATAACCCGGATAAGGTATATCAGCTTTCGGATTTTGGCATGGAAATCAAAGAGCGCGTGCCGATTCAGATGGAGGCGACGCCGTATGATGGATTTTACCTGAAAACGAAGCAGGCGCGGATGGGACATATTTTGAATTTTAAATAGAAAAAGTGACAGGCGAAAATAGATCGTCGGAAAGGATGGTACTTATGCGTACATTTGAAGGAAACGTAGTAGCGGAAAATAATATGAGGATCGGAATTGTGGCGGCACGATTCAATGAGTTTATCACCTCGAAATTGGTTGCAGGCGCGCAGGATGCGCTGCGCCGTCACAATGTCTCGGAGGAGGACGTAGATGTTGCGTGGGTTCCAGGTGCTTTTGAGATTCCGCTGATTGCGTCAGAGATGGCGAAGTGCGGAAAGTATGATGCAGTGATCTGCGTGGGTGCAGTTATCCGTGGAAGCACAAGCCATTATGATTATGTGTGCAGCGAGGTTTCGAAAGGAATCGCACAGGTTTCTCTGGCAAGCAGCGTGCCGGTTATGTTCGGTGTGCTGACGACGGATACGATCGAGCAGGCGATCGAGAGAGCGGGAACAAAGAGCGGAAATAAGGGATTTGACTGCGCGACGGGAGCAATCGAGATGGTGAATTTGCTGAGGGAGATCCGGAAGTAAAAATAATCAGGTAATCGGGCATCGAAAAAGCCAGGACTGCGGAATGCTGCAGCCCTGGCTTTTTTGTCTTAGGAAAATTCGTCCATGCGCCAGGTTTTGGTGTTACCTGTTTTTGTTTGCTATCATGTTACTCTGTTTTCAACAGCCCCTGTTCCGTATAATATTTCTCAGCTCCCGGATGCAGCGGAATAGGAAGCTGGCTGCATATATATTCCGGATCAGATAAGTTACTTAAGGATGGGTGGGCGCTGATCAGTTCTTCACGGGATTCGTCGAGAATCTTGGTGATGGTGTAGACCAGCTGTTCGTCCATGGATGCGTCCACGCAGAGAAGGCATTTGATTCCGAAGGTTTTCAGTGTCTCGGTTTGTCCCGGATAGGTACCGGCTGGGACGGTGGCGCGGACGTAGAAGGGGCTGGCTGCAAGAATTTTTTGCAGTTCTTCGTCAGTGTACTCCAGCAGGCGGCAGGGCGTCTGGCTGGCCAGGTCGGTCAGGCTGTGGACCGGGATTCCGGCGAAGCTGTGGACGGCGTCGAGTTTACCGTTTAAGACAGAGTCCACGCTGGCGGAGAAGCTGTAGTTTTCAAGGGCAGTGTTGGCAATATTGAGCCCGGCTGCCTTGAGAGCGGTGCTGGCGGAAAGCTCCGTGGTGGATCCTTCTGGTCCGACGGCAATGTGGTGTCCGGCGAGTTCATGAACGTAGGAGATATGCTCGGATTCCGGCGCCATCCAGGTGGACAGGCTTGAATAGACGGCCCCGATCGCCTGCAGGGATTCGACCGGATGACCGGAAAATTCGTCCGTTCCCTGATAGGCGGAAAATGCCACATCGCCGCTGACCAGTCCCATATCAAATTGTCCGTTTTTGATATTTTCCACGTTCGTGTAGGAACCGTTGGAGGCGCTTAAATTGACCTTGAGCTGTTCATCATGTCCGCTTAAAACAGAGGCGATGGCACTGCCAATCGGGTACATGGTTCCGCCGCTGTCGGCAGTTCCGATGGTCAGAACGTGCAGCTCTTCATCTGCTTCGCTGGGATGGTCGTTGACCCGCGCATCTGCGGCGGTGCTGCCGGAACAGCCGGAAAGTCCGAGCAGGAAGGTAAGAAGCATCATTGGTGCCAATTTTACCAGTTTTTTTATTTTCATAGATCTCACCTTTTCGTAGTTTATCAGTATATAGAAAAAAACGTAGCGGTTCTGTCGAATGCTGCCTTAGCGATTAAAAGAATATTAAAACTCTATAAAAGTATAACACAAAAAACATTGATAAGACAAGACCAAGGAAGAGGAAAATATAAATGTAACTGTTCACAGGTAGGCACTTTTGGAACCGAAAGTGCCGTAAGAAAACGTGGTGGCAGCAGGAATTTGCCGTATTTAAATGCGAAGCCACGGCAAATTCCGTTACTGGGCACGTATGCGTGAACAGTAACAAAAAAGAGCGTCCGGTTTATGTGGGGGAACCGGACGCTCTTCTTTCAGGTTACATTTTCAATTGAGCTTTAGGTATGTTGTTATATAAAAGATGTCTTATATGAAGTGTTCCTATCTCGTCTCAGTGATTATTTTGTAATCAGGCTGGAGAAGATGGAAAGGAAAATCGGGTTGTAAATATCGTCGATGATAACTGCGAAGGACGGATACAGAACCCAAGCAACGGTGTGCCATCCATACTGATCCATAACGGCTTTCTCGTTTGCTACTGCGTTCGGACCTGAACCACAGCCCCATCCACAGTTACCAGCTGCCATAACAGCTGCACCGTAATCGCGGCCAAATACGTTGAAGGATACGAAGATTGCAAAGAGTGCCATCAGGATAGCCTGTGCAAGGAGGATGATACCCATCTGACCAGCTACCGGAGCCAGCTTTGTGATATCGATGGTCATCAGAACCAGTGCCAGGTAGAGTTCCAGGAACATATGCTCGATAGCGTCGATCTCCGGAACCGGGAATTCGATACCAGCTGCATCCATGATGTTTCTTGCGATAGCACCTGCGAACAGACAGCCGATGAATTTCGGCATCTCGATCATCGGGATGTTGTCTAACAGGCAGTAGATCGGCATACCAAGTGCTGCTACAAGCAGAGACAGGGCGAATGCCTTGATCATACGAGTGTTGTTAAGAACAGCTGCTGAACCAGATTTTGCGGATTCCGGTCTGTCGTTCGGGTCAGATTTCAGACCGTGACGGGAAATCAGGAAAGCTGCAACCGGGCCACCGATTAAGGAACCCATGATGTTGCCCATAGTACCGGCTGCTACACCGACTGTGGTTGCATCCGGAGCACCCATGTTCTCGAAGATAGGACCAAATGCAGAAGCAGTACCAACACCGCCGGACATGGCTGAGGAAGAACACTGCAGAGCCAGAAGCGGATGAAGACCGATGGCGCTGCCTACCAGGTAACCAACGACATCCTGTAAGGTAATCAGGACACAGGCTGCAACTGCGATTGCGATACAAAGCTTTCCGCCTGCATGCTTTAACATCTTGTAGCTGAAGCCGAAACCTACGCACAGGAAGAATAAGTTCTGGCATAAGTCTTTTACGATTTTTGCATCAAAGGAAAAACCGATGATTCCGGAACCCTTGATGATAGATACAACAACAGAAAAGATGATACCGGAGATAACCGGAGCCGGTATAGCATATTTTCTGAGCAGGGCGCTGTGAGCGACAATCGCGCGTCCTAAGAAGATAACGATGGCTGCGAAACCAAGTGTGGTCAGATACTCGAACTGGAATGTTGCGATAGCACCGTCCGCTGCCGGTGTGTAAGTTCCAAAGTATCCCATAATGTGTTCTAACATAGAACTTCCCTCCATTCTTTTTTAAGAATTTGTTTATTTCTTTTATAAGCAGTTTATAAGATTGAAAAAGGGAAGTCAATTTATGTAATTTTAAATACAGTTTTGTAAGTATTGTAAATAAAAATGACTATAAAAAAGCGACTGCAGTATAGATTCGGCTCTATGGTGAATCTGTACAGCTGCAGCCGCGAAAAGGCAGGAAAAACCTGAATATTGCTGGAAGACGAAGTGGTTCTTATTTTTCGGAATATCGTAACTGTTCAGTACCTTCACAGTCACGCGCAAAAATCCATTAAAAATTGCCTGCGGCAATGGGATTTTTGCCTGCTGGCCCATGTTTTCGTACGGTCAGCGCAGTAAATGCGCAGACCTACTGAACAGTTACGGAATATCTATACTTAATAGAAGGGCGCCCACCGGTCTGGTAATCGATCATGCTGACCAGTTCGTTGGTTTCGACTAAGTAATTTAAGTATCGCCGGACTGTAATACGGGACAAATGAACCTGTTCCGAAATCTGTTCGCTGGACCAGACCTCCTCCGGATGTTCGGAGAGAAAGAGACGGATCAGTCCAAGGGTGCGTTCATTTAGGCCCTTTGTCAGCGGAGCGCTCTGGGAGGAGACATCCGGGACGGAGAAGAGGCGGTCGATCTCCGCCTGTCCCAGGTCAGAAGCGGACGCCGATGTTTTCAATTCCTCCTGACGTTTCGCAAATCGTTCCAGGGCAGCTTTGAAACGGTCATATTCAAATGGTTTGACGAGATAATCGGTGACGCCGCGGGAAATAAGCCGGCGGACGGTCTCTGCGTCGTTGGCAGAGGTTACCATGATGATCGCAGGGGTCATGCCAGCCGCGTGGAGCTGGTCGATAAATTCGTCACCGTTCATCTGAGGCGTGTAGTAGTCGAGAATAATCAGGTCAACCGTGCAGTTCTGCAGATACTGCAGGGCAAGGATGCCGTTTTTGAAAGTTGCCTCCACGTGAAAAGAGGAGGTCAGCTCGACATACTGTTTATTGATGGATGCAACCATCGGATCATCTTCTATAATAATGACTTTATACATTAGATTCTGTCTCCTTTCGGGTAAATGTCAGGGTGAAGCAGGTGCCCTCGCCAGGCTCTGTGTCGATATCGATGGTTCCGCCGTACTCCTCCATCAGCTCATGAACCAGGAAAAGCCCAGTTCCGCGGTTCTCGCCCTTGGAGGAAACACCTTTTTCGAAAATATGATCGAGCAGCTCCGGCTGTATGCCGTGCCCGGTGTCCTCGCAGGTGATGATGTTGACATCTGGGCGGCAGTAGATGCCGATGTGGATCTCGCGCGGGCTTTCAGATGCGTTAATGACATCCGGACTGGCGGTGTGATCGTGGCTTAGCTCTTCAATGGCATTTTCCATCAGATTGCCGAGAATGGTGACAAATCCTTCCACCGGGATCAGCAGATCATGGTCGCGGCAGGTGCTGTCGGCGCTGACCTGCAGGCGGATGCCAAGCTCGGCGGCGTGCATCATTTTCCCGATCACAAGCGCACAGATTTTCGGAACGCGGATGCAGTTGGCTGTCTCACGGACGGACTGGCTGGAGACAAGGCTGCTGTTGGTGATAAAATTCATCGCCTGCTGAATCTCCCCGGTCTGTAGGTAGCCGAGAATGATGTGCAGCTTATTTAAAAATTCATGGTTGAACGCGCGCAGCGTGTCCAACATATTGTGGGCGCCGGAAAGCTCGTCGGAGAGACGCAGGAGGTCGGTGCGGTCAAATAAAACGACCAGGACACCCCGGCGCGCCTGTTTGCCGCGTCCATGGATCGGCACCTCCTTGACGATGAGCTGGCGTCCGGCGAAGCTGATGCTCTCGTGCGTTACACTTTCGCCGGTTTTTATGACCTGATCGAAAGCGGTCTGTGGAAACAATTCCTGAATCGTTAAGTGGGTGAGCGGAGGGTCGTTTGCAGGACGACCGAGTATTGTGGAAACTTTCTGGTTGGCAAAGAGAATTCTGCCGTCCAGATCGGTTGCGGCAAGTCCCTCGTCAATCATATTCATGACCTCATCCTGGCGGGTATAAATATTGACGAGTTCTTCCGGGTCATATCCCAACAGGGAGTCGCGCAGCAGGGAGAACATTGTGTGCGTCAGGGAAATGCTGACGATCATCATGATCAGGAATATAATTATATAAAAGAACAGCAGACTGCGGTGCTGGGCGGACAGGGTAGCGGTGAACAGGGAAACCATCACAAAACCGACGATCTCTCCGCCGCTGTTTTTTACTGCGTGAAAGGCGCGCCGCTGCATGCCGTGCGTGCCGTAGCCGGTTGTGATATATGGATCGCTTCCTGCCAGAATAGCGTCCTCGTCACCTGCCACGTAGGAATCGCCGGTTTTCAGACGGTTCGTGTGGTAAAAGCGCAGTCCGTTTTTATCACTGATGACGATGACATTGATATCTGGTATATTCGAAGAAAGAGAATCCAGGTCGCGGGTCACGATGGAATCAGGATAGCCGTTTTCCAGCATGGCGGCGACATCCGGAATTGCAGCAATATAAGAAGCAGTACCGCTGATCAGCTTGTCCATATCCTTTCGCTGCCTGGAAATATCAAAAAACAGAGTAAAACCAAGTGAGATGAGCACCAGGGTAGCGGAAAGGAGCAGAAAGGATCGGTACAGATTCTGTTCCAGCGCTGATTTTCCTTCCTTTATCTTCATATATAAAACCTCCGGAATTTATTTGATGTAGGAAATGAGTTGATCCGGTCTGCAAAATGTGTAAACCAAAACGATGATTAAAATTATTATAGTAAAAAAAGAAATGATCTGCAAGAAAGTGTGAAAGTTTACAAGGCGCTGGATGGCGAATTGCAAAGTGGCCGGGTTATTGTTCGCGGGTAGGCACTTTTGGAACCGAAAGTGCCGTAAGAAAACGTGGTGGCAGCAGGAATTTGCCGTATTCAAATGCGAAGCCACGGAAAAAGGTTGAAAAACAAGAAGAGATCGATTAAAATGAAAATAGTTCGAATTAGAGCATTTGGTTAAAAAAATATGCAAAATTAAGGCTGTCAGCACAAAATTCCATTTAAGGTATGACAATCCGTCGAAGTTGTGCGCAGCAAGAGAGAAAATACTGAATATTTGCTGTAAAATTTACAAAAAACCACTTGCTATTTTAGGAAAAGTTGGGTACAATACAAACAGGGTTGATTAATATTTAACAATCATGAAGATGAATTTCTAGGAGGAATGAGATCATGGCAGTAAAAGTTGCAATTAATGGTTTTGGTCGTATTGGTCGTCTGGCTTTCAGACAGATGTTTGGCGCTGAGGGTTACGAAGTCGTAGCTATCAACGATCTGACAAATCCGAAAATGTTAGCTCACCTGTTAAAGTATGATTCTGCTCAGGGCAGATACGATGGACATACGGTAGAAGCTGGCGAAGATTATATTGTAGTAGATGGCAAGAAGATTACTATCTACGCAAAGGCAAACGCTGCTGAACTTCCGTGGGGCGAGATTGGTGTAGACGTAGTTCTGGAGTGTACCGGATTCTATACATCCAAGGCAAAAGCACAGGCACATATCGATGCAGGCGCTAAGAAAGTCGTTATCTCCGCACCGGCAGGCAATGACCTTCCGACTATCGTATACAATGTAAACCACAAGACACTGAAACCAGAAGATAAGATTATCTCCGCAGCATCCTGTACAACTAACTGCCTGGCTCCGATGGCTAAGGCATTAAACGACTATGCTCCGATTCAGTCCGGTATCATGTCCACTATCCACGCTTACACAGGCGATCAGATGATTCTGGACGGACCGCACAGAAAAGGCGATTTAAGAAGAGCAAGAGCAGGCGCTGTCAACATCGTTCCGAACTCCACCGGTGCTGCAAAAGCGATTGGTCTGGTTATTCCGGAATTAAACGGCAAGCTCATCGGTTCCGCACAGCGTGTTCCGGTTCCGACTGGTTCCACTACTATTCTGACAGCCGTTGTTAAGAAAGCTGACGTTACTAAGGAAGCTATCAACGAGGCTATGAAGGCAGCTCAGACTGAGTCTTTCGGCTACAACGAGGATGAGATCGTTTCTTCCGATATCGTAGGTATCCGCTATGGTTCCCTGTTTGATTCTACACAGACTATGGTATCTCCGATCGGTGATGACTTATATCAGGTACAGGTTGTTTCCTGGTATGACAACGAGAACTCCTACACAAGCCAGATGGTTCGTACAATCAAATACTTCGCAGAGCTGGCATAATTTTATCGATTCGATAGAAAATCATAAGGATTCAAGATGGGTCCGGTCCTCGGTCGGGACCGGACCTGTTTTTTATTCTTTTATAATGTAAAGGAGACAGGATATGCTGAATAAAAAATCCGTGGATGATATCAATGTAAAGAGCAAACGCGTTCTGGTACGCTGTGATTTCAACGTACCGTTAAAAGAAGGAAAGATCACCGATGAAAACCGTCTGGTGGCAGCGCTTCCGACGATCAAAAAACTGATTGCGGACGGCGGAAAGGTAATTCTCTGCTCCCATCTTGGCAAACCGAAGGGAGAGCCGAAGCCGGAGCTGTCTCTGGCACCGGTAGCCGTTCGTCTGTCTGAACTTCTGGGACAGGAAGTGAAATTTGCAGCCGATCCGGAAGTGGTTGGAGCGAACGCAAGGGCAGCCGTTGAGGCGATGAAGGATGGCGAGGTTGTTCTGCTTGAGAACACCCGTTACCGTGCCGAGGAAACCAAGAACGGTGAGGCGTTCAGCAAGGATCTGGCATCCCTGTGTGATGTCTATGTGGACGATGCATTTGGTACTGCACACCGCGCACACTGCTCAAACGTAGGCGTGACCCAGTATGTGGACACCGCAGTAGTTGGTTACCTGATGCAGAAAGAGATCGATTTCCTTGGAAATGCAGTAGATAACCCGGTTCGCCCGTTCGTTGCCATTTTAGGCGGTGCGAAGGTAGCCGATAAATTAAACGTTATCTCCAACCTGCTGGAGAAGTGCGACACGCTGATCATCGGCGGCGGCATGGCATTTACCTTCTTAAAAGCACAGGGCAAGGAGATTGGTAAATCCTTAGTCGATGATACAAAGTTAGATTATTGCCGTGAGATGGTAGAGAAGGCGGCGAAGCTTGGCAAGAAACTGCTTCTTCCGGTTGATGCAGCTGTAGCAGCATCCTTCCCGGATCCGATCGATGCACCGATCGAGGTACAGAATGTATCGGTTGACGCTATCCCGGCTGATACGATGGGACTTGACATCGGACCGGAAACTGCAAAGCTGTATGCAGACACCGTAAAATCTGCTAAGACAGTTGTATGGAACGGACCGATGGGTGTATTTGAGAACCCGACTCTGGCACAGGGTACAATCGCAGTTGCAAAAGCACTGGCAGACACCGAAGCGACCACGATCATCGGCGGCGGCGATTCTGCAGCAGCGGTCAACCAGCTTGGATTTGGCGACAAGATGACCCATATTTCTACCGGCGGCGGCGCTTCCCTGGAATTCTTAGAGGGAAAAGAGCTTCCGGGCGTAGCGGCAGCGAATGATAAATAAATAAACAAACAGAAAAGAGGAATAGAATAGTCATGGCTAGAAGAAAGATCGTAGCAGGCAACTGGAAAATGAACATGACGCCGTCGGAGGCAGTAGCTCTGGTAGAGCTTCTGAAGCCGCTCGTTGTTTCGGAAGATGTAGACGTTGTATTCTGCGTACCGGCGATTGATATTATCCCGGTTGTAAAAGCGTGCGAGGGAACCAACATCGCAGTCGGCGCTGAAAATATGTATTTCGAGGAGAAAGGTGCTTACACCGGCGAGATCTCCCCGAATATGCTGACCGATGCAGGCGTTAAATACGTGATTATCGGACATTCCGAGCGCAGAGAATACTTTGCAGAGACCGATGAGACGGTCAATAAGAAAGTACTGAAAGCATTTGAGCACGGTCTGACCCCGATCATCTGCTGCGGCGAGACTCTGACCCAGAGAGAGCAGGGCATCACGCTTGACTGGATCCGTCAGCAGATCAAGATCGCATTCCAGAATGTGACCGCAGAGCAGGCAAAGACAGCTGTGATCGCATACGAGCCAATCTGGGCGATCGGTACCGGCAAGGTAGCGACCACCGAGCAGGCTGAGGAAGTGTGCGGCGCGATCCGTGCGTGCATCAAGGAAGTGTACGATGAGGCGACCGCAGAGGCGATCCGCATTCAGTACGGCGGTTCCGTATCCGCAGCATCGGCTCCGGAGCTGTTTGCACAGCCGGATATCGATGGCGGTCTGGTAGGCGGCGCATCCTTAAAGGCAGATTTTGGAAAGATTGTAAATTATAAATAAGAGATGAGCAAAAGGGGGCTGTCGCACGTGTGAGGCGTGGCAGTCCCCTTTTTGCCAGTAAAAAAAGAAGGTGAAGGTTTTGAACTGAAACAATCAAAATTGTTGGTTCATCCGGTTGTTTCAGAAAAAACGGTTCATTTCATGGAAGGAAAGGAAGAAGAAAGAGATGAAAAAAAAGCCAACCGTATTAATGATTCTCGATGGATATGGCATGAGAGATACCTGTGAGCACAATGCCGTGTGTGAGGCGAAGACACCGATCATGGATCAGCTGATGAGCCAGTGCCCGTTTGTGCGCGGCAATGCCAGCGGTCTGGCGGTCGGTCTGCCGGACGGACAGATGGGTAACTCGGAGGTTGGACATTTAAATATGGGTGCCGGACGTATCGTATACCAGGAGCTGACCCGTATCACGAAATCAATCGAGGATGGCGATTTCTTTGAGAATCCGGAATTTCTGGCAGCCGCAGACACCTGCAAGAAAAATGATTCCGCCCTGCATCTGTTCGGACTGGTATCAGACGGCGGCGTTCACAGCCATCTGACTCATTTATTCGGACTTCTGGAGTTCGCAAAACGTCAGGGACTTAAAAAAGTGTATGTGCACTGCTTCCTGGACGGACGTGATACACCGCCGACCTCCGGCAAGGAGTTCGTAGCAGAATTAGAGAAGAAGATGCAGCAGCTTGGCATCGGCGAGGTGGCTTCCGTGATGGGACGCTACTATGCGATGGACCGTGATAAAAACTGGGATCGTGTCCAGAAAGCTTATGATGTGCTGACAAAGGCAGAGGGCGAGAAGGCAGAAAGCGCGTGTGCAGGCATTCAGGCATCCTATGATAAAGAGGTAAACGATGAGTTCGTCGTACCGTTCTATGTAGAGAAGGACGGAAAGCCGGTTGCCACGATTCAGGATGGCGATTCCGTCATTTTCTTCAACTTCCGTCCGGACCGTGCAAGAGAGATCACCCGCGCATTCTGCGATGAGGGATTTACCGGATTTGCGAGAGAGAAGAAGCTTGACCTGACGTTTGTATGCTTTACCGATTACGATGAGACGATCGGGAACAAGCTGATTGCGTTCAAGAAGGAAGAGATTAAGAACACGTTTGGAGAGTTCCTGGCGGCGCACCATATGACGCAGGCACGTATCGCCGAGACCGAGAAATATGCACACGTAACATTTTTCTTCAACGGCGGCGTGGAAGAGCCGAACGAGGGCGAGGACCGCATTCTGGTTCCGTCTCCGAAGGAGGTTCCGACCTACGACCTGAAACCGGAGATGAGCGCACCGATCGTGTGCGATAAGCTGGTGGAGGCGATTGAGTCCGGCAAATATGATGTCATCATCATCAATTTTGCAAACCCGGATATGGTAGGTCACACGGGTGTGGAGTCGGCTGCAATCAAGGCGATTGAGACCGTCGATGCCTGCGTAGGACGTGCAGTTGAAGCCATCAAGGCAGCCGGAGGCGTTCTCTTTATCTGCGCCGATCACGGTAATGCAGAGGTGATGGTTGATGAGGCAACCGGCGAGCCGTGGACCGCTCACACGACCAATCAGGTGCCGTTTGTCCTGGTCGGCGCTGACCCGGCGTACAAGCTGCGCGAGGGCGGACGCCTCTGCGATATTGTGCCGACGCTGATTGAACTGATGGGACTTGAGAAGCCGAAGGAGATGACGGGAGAGTCGCTGTTGGTGAAATAGGGAGAATTTTCGAATATATTAGGAAAGTATAAATATAACCGTCAATAAGAATCGGGAAAACTGCCATAAAGCAAGAAAAGATCATGAACAGAGAAATGGTCGGGGCTTGTTTTGTGGCAGTTTTTTGTTCACAGGTAGGAATTTTCTGAACTGAAAATCCCGTGAAAATCCCGTTACTTCTCTCTTCCATTTCATAAGAAAATAGGATAAAATAAAATCATCTATGTGAACCGCTCGGAGGCTGTTCCAGGGCAGACATTTTTAGAAAAGAAAGTGTTATGCGGAAAGGAAAATAGGATGGCAGCAGATTCACAGGGAAAACAGGAGGAAACAAGCATGAAGGTAGCGGTTGTTACAGACAGCAACAGCGGAATTACACAGGCACAGGCGAAAGAGATGGGCGTATATGTCCTGCCGATGCCGTTTATGATTGATGGAACCGAGTATCTGGAAGATATAAATTTGACACAGAAGGAATTTTATGAGCATCTGAGCGGGGATCACGATGTGAGCACATCCCAGCCGTCCCCGGAGACGATCTTAAATCTCTGGGAAAAACTTTTGGAGGAATACGATGCAGTTGTGCACATCCCGATGTCCAGCGGGCTTTCGAGTTCCTGCCAGACGGCAAAGATGCTGGCAGATGATTTCGACGGAAAAGTGCAGGTGGCGGATAATCACAGGATTTCCGTGACACAGCGCCGTTCGTTGCAGGATGCGCTTGACATGGCGGCAGCCGGCATGGACGCGGAGGCGATCTGCAAAAAGCTGGAAGAGACAGGTTTGGATTCAACTATTTATGTCACGGTTGACACATTAAAATACCTGAAAAAGGGCGGTAGAATCACACCAGCGGCAGCAGCGCTCGGAACACTTCTCCGTTTAAAACCGGTTCTGACGATACAGGGCGAGAAGCTGGACGCATTTGCGAAGGCGCGGACGATGAAACAGGCGCGTTCCATGATGATCACGGCGATCACCCGCGATCTGGAAAATCGGTTTGATGATATGACGGGAGAAAAAACGTATATTGATGTAGCGCATACCGACAATGATGAGATGGCGCAGGAGCTGGCAGCCGAGCTTCGGGAACTTTTCCCGGAGACGGAAGTCCGTGTAGAGCCGCTGTCCTTAAGTGTAGCCTGCCATATCGGACCGGGAGCGCTGGCGATTGCGGCAACGAAGAAGCTTGAAATCGGATCGTTGTTGTGAGAAACGCAGTTACGGAGCAGCATTTCGGGGTTAAAGTTCACAGCCAATGTCAGTAAGTTAAGCAACGCAAAGAGCGTGTGAACTGTAATCGTTCAGGACAGGAACATGAGAAGAATAGCAGAACATAAAAGAAAGATATGGAAAGCGATGGAGCACACGATCGGGATGAGAATCCCTCTGTTCCTCGCCTTTCTGATTCTGACGCTGGTTCCGCTTCTGGTACAGGTTCGTTTTACATCGGGGTATTTTTACCAGAGCCACGTGGAAGAACGGATGGCGGAAGCGCAGAACCGGTGTCTGATTTTAGCAAACAAGATACGCAGCAGTGATTATATCAATGTACTGCTGTCGGGAAATCCAAATCCGGCGCTGGATGCGGAACTTAGTACAACGGCGGATCTGATGAACGGAAGAATCGTGCTGGTGGACGACAGCTTTAAGATTTTGAAAGACACATTTGGTCTTTCCAGAGGGAAAACGCTGGTTGTATCGGATGTGTTAAAGGCATTTGACGGGGAAACTTCCAGCTATCTGAACCAGAAGAAAAAGTATTTCTATGTAGCGCAGCCGATTCAGGCAAAAAGCACGGATGCAGCGCCGATCGATTCGGATGTGGCAGCCGGAAATGGGAAAAATACGGCAGGCGTGCAGGGAGTCCTTCTTCTGATGGCGTCCACGGAAAATTCGGCGCTTTTGCAGGAGAAAATTGTGCAGAAGACGGGATTTTTGCAGCTCGTTATGTTCTGTTTTATTCTGATCGCAGATTTATTGGCGGCGGCTTGCCTGCTGAAACCATTCCGCCGCCTGCAGCAGCAGCTCGATATGGTGGCAGAGGGAAATCTGGATCAGGATATTGATGTAAAAACATATCGGGAGACGCGGGACATTTCGGAGGCAGTCATGCAGACCATCCGGAAGCTGAAAAACCTGGATCAGTCGCGTCAGGAGTTTGTTTCCAACGTGTCGCATGAGCTGAAAACACCGCTGACTTCGATAAGGGTGCTGGCGGATTCTCTGATGGGGATGGAGAACGCCCCGGCGGAGCTATATCAGGAGTTTATGCAGGATATTTCGGCGGAGATTGACCGCGAGGGCAAGATTATCGATGATCTGCTGACGTTAGTCAAAATGGATAAATCATCGCCGGATCTGAATATTGCCCAGACTTCGATCAATGGTCTTCTGGAACAGATTTTAAAACGTCTGACCCCGATCGCGAAGCGGCGGAACATTGAGATCACGTATGAGAGCAAGCGGGAAGTATCGGCGGATGTGGACGAGGTAAAATTGAGCCTGGCACTTTCGAACCTGGTGGAAAATGCGATCAAGTATAACCGCGAAGAGGGAAAAGTCTGGGTGACGCTGGATGCTGACCACAAGTTCTTTTATGTGAAGGTAGAGGATAATGGCGTGGGAATCCCGAAAGAATTCCAGGAGCGCGTATTTGAGCGTTTTTACCGTGTAGATAAGGCGCGCTCACGCGAGACAGGCGGTACCGGGCTGGGGCTTGCGATCACGAAGAATATTATTCTTCTTCATCAGGGCGCGATCCGCCTAAAGAGTGAAGAAGGCAAGGGAGCAACCTTTACGGTGCGGATTCCGTTGAATTATATTCCGTAGACAGCGTGGTTCTGGGCGGTTTAGAGGTTCGAGAGGGTTGCTGGTGCTGCGGTGTTCGAATATTTCGGTGTTTGAATGCTGCAGTGTTCGGATGTTTCAGTGTTTGAATGTTGCAGTATTTGAGGGTTGCAGTGTTCGAATGTGCGGTCAGGGCAATGTCTATTGTGAGATAGATTGCAAAATAACAACAGGAAATAATAAATGGAGAAAATAAGAAAAAAAAGCTCTGGAAAATGGGCAGGAAGCGTAAGTTTGTGGCTGATCCTTTGCCTGGCATGTCTGCTTCTTCTGAGCGGATGCCGAAAAAAAGAAGAGGTGCATCCGACGGCGGGTGAGGACGGCGTCTATCAGATTTATTATCTCAATTCGACGCGCACGGGGCTGGCGAGTGTTTCCTATCAGACGGAGACGGCGGACGCTGAGATCCTGATCGGGGAGCTGGCGGGGCAGATCCTTGCGGCACCGGAAAACCCGGAGTATCAGGCAGTTTTAAGCGATAAGGTTGAATTCCTGGATATTAACCGGGACAATAACGTGCTGACGTTGAATTTTAATCAGGAATATATGAATACGAAAGCGTCGCGGGAGATTCTGTGCCGGGCGGCGCTGGCAAAGACCTTTACACAGGTTAAGGGAGTCGATTATATCAGCATTAATTGCGAGGGACAGCCGCTTCTGGACACACATGGAAACCCGGTGGGCGCGATCGCAGGAAGTGATTTTGTAGACAGTATTTCGGATGTCAATTCGTATGAAAAAGTAGAGCTGACCCTGTATTTTGCCAATGAAGAAAAAGATGGTCTGGTGGCAGAAAAACGGGAAGTATTTCACAGTATGAACACGTCGCTGGAACGCCTGGTAGTGGAACAGCTGCTGGCAGGTTCCCAGAATGGCGGGCTTTCAGTGATGCCGAAAAATACAAAGGTATTAAACGTATCACTGACAGATAATACCTGCTATGTCAACCTGGATAGCAGTTTTATTTCCGGGGATATCGATGTGGCGGAGTATATTCCGATTTACGCGATCGTCGATTCGCTGACAGAGCTTCAGACGGTAAATAAAGTACAGATCACGGTCAATGGCTCGGCAGATGTGACGTACCGGAATGTGATTTCGCTGGTGCAGCCTCTGGAGAGAGAGGAGAAGTATATTGTGAAGTAACTGTCAGACAGAATCTATATGCCATATTTGGAAGAGAGCAGCAATGGGATTTTGTTGATGTTTTGTAGAATACAGGAAAAGAGGAATTGAATATCAAACGACCGGTAATGTGGATGATGGTGGCTTTCGTACTTGGAGAGGTCGCAGCGTACCAGATGGGCATGACGGTATGGTTTATAATTGCAGCAGCGTTTTTTTTGCTTGCAGTCATAAAAACAGCAGAAGGACGGGTAAATTCGGACTTTCAGACAGACGCAGAACGCGTCTGGAATTGGAAAGATCCGATGATGTGCCGTGTCTTTCTGCTGTTTTTCTGTTTCCTGGCAGGATGGGGACGGATGATGGTGGAAATGCGCCCGGATGCGCTGGAACGGATGGTAACGCAGAAGGGCGGTTCGGCAGAGGTGGCGGTATCGGGAACACTGGATTCTATTTCGGAAAAAAATGGGTGGTGTACGATGATTTTGACGGGGGTGGAGGTAGAGGATGAAAGTGTAAGAAAGGTACTGATATCGTGTAAAAGCGATTTACTGGAGAAGTGTGAAGAGAAAATTCTGCCACCCTGCGGAAGTCAGATTCATCTGACGGGAAACGCTGAGTTTCTGGAAGAAGCGCGCAATCCGGGGCAGTTTTCGTATCGGATGTATTATCAGGGACTAGGAATCAGAAACCGGGTGACGGCGGATCGGATTTTTATTTCAGAAGGAAAAAGTTCCCCTCTCCGAAGTCAGGCAGAATGCTTCCGGGCGTATGCGACGGCTGTTTTTCAGGAAATCTGTGATCCAGAAGATGCAGGGATTTTCCAGGCAATTTTGCTGGGGGATAAATCCGGGTTATCGGAAGAACTGCGCGAACGGTTTCAGGATAATGGGATTGCACATATTCTGGCAGTCAGCGGGCTTCATGTCTCTTTGATTGGCATGAGCGTTTACAGCGCACTGCGTTTTTGGGGCATATCGTATGGATGGGCGGGACTGGGTGCTTCAGCGCTTCTTACCTTTTATGGTTTAGTAACCGGATTTGGAGCATCGGTATTCCGGGCGGTATTTATGGTAGAGGTGTCCTGTCTGGCGGCATATCTGGGGCGGAGTTACGATCTGCTGAGTGCGCTGTCGCTGTCTTTGATTTTACAGGCGTGGCAGTCGCCGTATCTGCTCTTTTCGGCGGGATTGCAGCTTTCCTATGGCGCGGTTGCCGCGATTGGGCTGGAGACGGAGCGGCTGCGGAAAGTGGGAAAAAAGAGAAAAGAGCGGGAAGAGGAGAAACAAGAGAAAGAAAAAAAGAAAGGATATGAAACACTCATGCTCAGCTTGGCAATTCAGCTTTATACGATGCCGATTCAGCTGTATCACTATTTTACATTTCCGATGTTGGGAATTTTTCTGAACCTGATCGTGATACCGCTTCTCACGTATGCAGCCGGAAGCGGTCTGCTGGCGCTTGGAATTTACAGTATAGCGTTTGTGGGAGGAAAAATGGGGGGAATGGGCGGAGGCAGCATTGCGGGAGTGCTTTCGGCTTTTGGGGGTGCAGCATCGGGAATATCAGAAATACCAGAAATATTCAGAATAGCGGCAAGTGCATGTACGGGTCCGGGGCATTATATTTTTCAGTTGTATGAATGGCTTTGCATCCAGGTGGAACGCGTGCCGTTTCATTCCATCGTGGCAGGACGCCCGGAAATGTGGAAAATAGGGGTGTTTTATGTGGCGCTGGGGATTCGATATGTGTGGAGTGTGGGAGAAGCAAGAGATAATTTAGAGAGAAAAGGGATTTTTCTGTTTCCAAAAGAATGGAATGCACCGGGAAAAAATAGTGTATTTATTGCTGTGGCGGTAGTCTTTTTAGTGGTTCAGCCTGTTCATGGCTTTCAGAGCTGGTTTCTCGATGTAGGACAGGGCGACGGCGTCTTTCTGCGGACGCGGGATGAGGCAATTCTTTCGGACTGTGGCAGCAGCCAGGATAAGAAAATTGGGAAAAATGTGCTGGAACCATTTTTGAAAAGTCAGGGAATCCGCACGTTGGACTGGATTCTGGTCAGCCATGCAGATGCGGATCACACGAACGGGATTGAGTGGCTTTTGAAGGAGGAGGCAGATATCCGGGTGCGGAATCTGGCACTTCCGGCGGCGGGAAAAGGGCAGGAGGCATATGAAAAACTGGAAACTCTTGCCAGAAAACGGGGGGCGGAAGTTTATTATCTGCATCGGGGAGAAACGGTGCGGGCGAAACGCCTGGCGCTTCGGTGCCTGTACCCGGAGGCGGGGGAAAAGCCGGCCGAGGAGCGAAATAGTCATTCACTGGTGTTTGATGTCACGTATGGAAAGTTTCGTATGCTTCTGACAGGAGATATTGGAGTGGAGGACGAAAGGAAGATTCTGGCGGTGGAAGAGGACAAAAAGAGGGAAAAAGTGACATTGTTAAAAGCCGCACACCATGGTTCGAACGGTTCCTCCTCAGAGGAGTTTTTGGAGTGCTTTTCCCCAGCTTTCACGGTGCTCTCTTATGGAGAGGGAAATACTTACGGTCATCCGGCGCCGGAGGCGGTGGAACGTCTGGAACAGACGGGGACGGAGATCTGGAGAACGGCGGATTCGGGGGCGGTGAATGTGTGGACGGACGGGAAACGTATGTATATCAAGGGATATAAGAAACAAGATTATGGGGAGGAAAGAGATAAAAACAGATAAAAAACTAATTGTTAACTATATAAAAATAATAGGTTGACAATAGAAAAAGGCTATGTTATGCTTGCAATCAGTTCTGCATCTGTTTCGACTACCCGGGATCTGGAACGGCCGCTGCTGTTTTAGATGGTTGGAACAGGGGTTGCGGAGAGAAATTTATGTACATGTGCGAGAATAGAATGGCTTCGGATGCCTGAAATCATTCAGATAACCAAGGAGGAAAAAGGTTTGAAACACATGAAGACAAAGGATTTAGTTTTGTGCGCGATGTTTGTTGCACTGATTGCAGTGGGAGCATTTATCAAGATACCGGTTCCGGTGGTTCCATTTACATTGCAGTTTTTATTTACGATGCTGGCGGGTCTGCTTTTAGGTCCGGTCAACGGGGCGCTGGCGGTTGTGGTTTATATCGTATTAGGTTTAATTGGACTTCCGATTTTCACTCAGGGCGGCGGACCGGGATATATTTTCCAGCCGAGTTTTGGATATATCATCGGATTTGCGGTTGCGGCGTATGTGAATGGTAAGATTGCCAATGCCAAGACGCATCCGAGTTACCGGCGCCTGCTGGGAGCTAATTTTCTGGGACTTTTTATTGTCTATGCATTTGGAATGATTTATTACTACGTGATCAGCAATTTCTATCTGAATTCGCCGATCGGCGTAGGAGCGCTGTTTTTATATTGCTTTGTTCTGGCAGTTCCGGGCGATATCGTGCTCTGTATTGTGGCTGCCATCATAGGAAAACGGATGATTCCGCTGATTCAGGGAGGGAGACTTGGATAAAAGATGAGCAAGGGGATTTTTATAACAGGTACGGGAACGGATATTGGAAAAACGTATGTGACAGGCTTGATTGTGAAAAAACTGCGGGAGAGCGGCGCGGATGCGGCGTATTATAAAGCGGCAATGAGCGGCAATGAGCGGCGTGCGGATGGAAGCCTGATTCCAGGAGATGCCCTGCAGGTAAAAACAATGTCGGGAATCGGGCAGCCGCTTGAGGAAATGTGTCCGTATGTGTATGAGACGGCAGTATCGCCGCATCTGGCATCCCGCCTCGAGGGCACCCCGGTTCGGATGGATCGGGTTTTGGAAGATTTTCGCAAAGTCTGTGAAAAATATGAGTATGTGACGATGGAAGGAAGCGGCGGAATCCTCTGTCCACTCTGCATAGATGAAGCGGATATCCGTCTTCCAGAAGTAGTAAAAGCGTGCGGGCTTAGCTGCCTGCTGATTGCGGATGCGGGGCTTGGGACGATCAATGGCGTGGGGCTTACTGCCTATTATCTGAAACAACAGGGAATTGCCCTGAAGGGAATTATTTTCAACCATTATGAGGCGGGAAATCTGCTTCATGAGGATAACCGGAAAATGTGTGAATATTACACGGGCGTTCCGGTGGTTGCCTGTGTGGCGGATGGAGATATGGAGCTTTCCATGGATGTGGAGACGCTGAAAGGGCTGTATGCGTAAGACAGAAGATAAAGGAGAAGAAAAATGATCTGGTATCCATATGAACAGTTAAAAACAATGAAAGCACCTTATGAGATCGTGGATGCGAACGGGGTATATCTTTACACGAAGGATCAGAAGCTGATTGATTCGGTTTCGTCCTGGTGGAGTGTAATTCATGGATATAAACATCCGGTGATCAATCAGGCAATTATTTCACAGGTAGAAAAATTTTCTCATGTGATGCTGGGCGGGCTGACGCATGAGCCGGCGCGCAGGCTTTCAGAAAAACTGGCGTCCTGGCTGCCGGGCGATCTGGACTACTGCTTTTTTTCAGATTCCGGCAGCGTGGCGGTTGAGGTAGCGCTGAAAATGGCGCTGCAGTATTATATGAACCGCGGCGATGAGAAGCGGACGATGATTCTGGCGCTGGAACACGCGTACCACGGCGATACTTTTAAGACGATGGAGGCAGGCGATGATGAGGACTACCATTTTGTGCTGAAAGCCTATGGTGCAAGCCCGTATGTGGTTCACATTCCGACTGAGATCCCGGCGCTGGAGAAAGCATTTGAACAGTATCATGACAAGTTGAACTGCGTGCTGGTGGAACCGCTTTTACAGGGTGCTGGCGGAATGCGGATGTACGACATTTCATTTTTGGAGAAGGCAAGAGAACTCTGTGATAAGTACGGCGTGCTGCTGGTTTTTGATGAGGTGGCAACCGGATTTGGCAGAACCGGAAACCGCTTTGTGGCAGATCGGGTGCTTCCGGATATTCTGGTTCTCGGAAAGGCATTGACCGGCGGTTACATTGGTCATGCGGCGACTGTGGCAAATAAAAAGGTATTTGATGGATTTTTCGATGATAACCCGGAACATGCGCTGATGCACGGACCGACCTTCATGGGGAATGCCCTCGCGTGCAGTGCAGCGCTTGCCTCGATTGAGCTGTTTGAGACGCAGAACTATATGGAAAAGATTCAGAAGATCGAAGCTATCACCCGTCGGGAGATGGAAGGATTTGCCGATCCGAGAATCAGGGAGGTCCGCATGATGGGCGGATGCGTCTGCGTCGAGGTATATGATCCGGCAGTCCTGAAAGGATATCAGGAATATGCGTACAAACGCGGCGTGTTCAGCCGTCCGTTCTTAAATTATCTGTACGCGATGGTTCCGTATATTATCAAGGAAGAAGAGCTGGTGCAGGTGCTTCAGTGCATGAAAGACTGGTTTGCGCGGGGATAGGTAACGAAGAAACGTAACCGTTCACAGGCAGGAATTTTCTGAACTGAAAATCCCGTTACTGGGAACACATGTGTGAACAGTGAAACATCTACCTTAGAATAAAAAAAATTAAGTATTTCTTTCTGAATGAATTTCATTTATGATAAAAGGAATGGAGTATTGTTTTAAGAAACGATACATGGATTGTGTTGCCTGCGATTGTGAATGGATAGGACAGAAGCAATCAAAATTCTAGTATAAAACTAACATTCGGGGAGAAACCAATATGAAAGAACAAATGAAGAAAATAGCGCTGCTATCGCTGTCATTGATACTGACATCGGCGTATTCTGTTTCGATCGTGCTGCCATCGCTGCTGCAGCATTTCAGTGAATATACAACCGCACAGGTGGAGATGTTGATCTCAGCACCGTCGTTTGCGATCACTGTCATGATCGTGCTGAATGCATGGCTGTCGCGTTATATGAAAGACCGTCCAATGATTGTGGGCGGTCTGCTTCTTTTATCGGTCAGCGGCATGGTACCGGTGTTTGTACAGGAATATCCGGTGATGTTCGCGTCCAGGATTTTCCTGGGGATCGGGATTGGGCTCATTAATGCGAAAGCAATCAGCATTTTCAGTGAATATTATGAAGGCAGGGAAAAAGCGGCGCTGCTCGGATACCGCGGATCGGCGGAGGTGCTGGGAAGCGCGGTTATGACGCTGGTTGCTGGAAAATTGGTGTTGATCCGGTGGAATCTGGCATTTTGGGTGTACGCGCTCGGATTTGTGATTGTACTTCTGTATCTTGTATGGGTTCCGGGGAATATGGAGATGGGACAGAGTGCGGGCTCACAGAGTGCAGGGGCAGAGAAAGAAAGTCTGGAAGCGGAGGCAGATGGAAAAAGAGAATGCTGGAAAAAAGAAGTCCTGCCCATTGCTTATGCACTGTTTGCGGGATTTGTCATCTGCATCTACTGTTCCAATTCCCTGCGTGTCCCGATGCTGATTTTGGAGAAGAAACTTGGAACGGAGTCGGAAGCCAGCATCATTCTCACGCTCATGATGCTGATGGGAATAGCTGCCGGTGTTTATTTTGGAAAACTGACGATGTGGTGGAAGGAAAAATTGCCGGGGGTTGGATGCCTGATGCTTGGAGCGGGGATGCTTCTGACCGCATATGCGGGCAATCTGCCGCTGATTGGAATTGGCATCAGTATCGTTGGATTTTTCTATACCGTTCTGGTTACCTATTCCTTCCACCAGATTTCCGAGCAGATTCCGCAGTCTTCTATCAATACAGCCACATCAATCGTGCTGGTCGGCTGCAATCTGGGAGCGGCGTGTTCGCCGTTTGTGCTGAAATGGATGGGAAGATTCAGTGAGAGCGTGAGCGTGCCGTTTGTGGGGTATGCGGGGATGATGGGAGTATTAGGAATCGTTCTGATAGTAGTCACGGGAAGAAAGAAATAATACAGTAAACCAATAATAGGAATGACGGCAAAATCTGCAACCAGAACTGTATCGTACGGAATCTTCAGTTTAGAAAATTCAGAAAATTCCTACCTGTGAACAGTTATCTGAAATCGAACGTTTGTACTGATTTGTTTTGCTTTTATGTATACATTCATGAGTGGATTTGGTATAATAGAAATACTTAATGGGATTTTTTTGTGAATTATATCAAATCAGGAGAAAGCAATGGATCATTTTGAGTTGGTATCAGAATACAGCCCGACCGGCGACCAGCCGCAGGCGATTGAAAAGCTGGTGGAGGGCTTCAAGGAAGGAAATCAGTTCCAGACATTACTGGGTGTAACGGGCTCTGGCAAGACGTTTACGATGGCAAATGTGATTCAGAAGCTGAATAAGCCGACGTTAATTATTGCACATAATAAGACGCTGGCAGCCCAGCTTTATTCAGAAATGAAGGAATTTTTTCCCAATAATGCGGTGGAATACTTTGTCAGCTACTATGACTACTACCAGCCGGAGGCTTACGTCCCGTCCACGGACACATACATCGAGAAGGATTCCTCTATCAACGACGAGATCGATAAGCTGCGGCATTCAGCAACGGCGGCGCTGTCGGAGCGGCAGGATGTGATTATTGTGGCATCGGTTTCCTGTATCTATGGTCTGGGAAGCCCGATCGATTACAAAAACATGGTTATTTCCCTGCGTCCGGGCATGGAGAAGGACCGCGATGAGGTCATTCACAAGCTGATCGACATTCAGTACAGCCGGAATGACATGGATTTCAAGCGGGGTTCGTTCCGGGTGCGCGGCGATGTACTGGAGGTATACCCGGCGTATTCGGGCGGCGATGCGTACCGGATTGAGTTTTTCGGGGATGAGGTAGACCGGATCACAGAGATTGACACGCTGACGGGCGAGATCAAGGCGCAGTTAGGACATATCGCGATTTTCCCGGCATCGCATTATGTCATCCCGAAAGAGCGGATGGAGATTGCGGCAAACAATATTTTAGAGGAAATGAAGGAGCAGGTCGCTTACTTTAAGAGTGAGGATAAGCTTCTGGAGGCACAGAGAATCGCGGAGCGGACGAATTTTGATGTGGAAATGATGCGGGAAACAGGCTTCTGTTCCGGTATCGAGAATTATTCGCGCCATCTGATTGGCTCGAAACCGGGAGAGCCGCCGTGTACACTGATGGATTATTTCCCGGATGAATTTCTGGTGATTGTGGACGAGTCGCACATCACGCTGCCGCAGGTGCGCGGTATGTACGCGGGCGACCAGTCGCGCAAGAAAACGCTGGTGGAATATGGCTTCCGCCTGCCGTCGGCGCTGGATAACCGACCGTTAAATTTTGAAGAATTTGAGAGCAAACTGGATCAGATTCTCTGCGTTTCAGCAACACCGGGCGAGTATGAGGCGGATCATGAGCTTCTGCGGGCAGAGCAGGTGATCCGTCCAACGGGACTTCTTGATCCGCCGATTGAGGTAAGACCGGTCGAGGGACAGATCGACGATCTGATTTCGGAAGTCAACCGGGAGGTGGAGCGAGGGTTTAAGGTGCTTGTTACGACGCTGACAAAGCGGATGGCAGAAGACCTGACCGACTATATGCGCGATGCGGGAATCCGCGTCAAATATCTGCATTCGGATATTGACACGTTGGAACGCGCCCAGATTATCCGGGATATGCGTCTGAATGTCTTCGATGTGCTGGTCGGCATCAACCTGCTTCGTGAGGGTCTGGATATCCCGGAGATTGCGCTGGTGGCGATTCTGGATGCGGATAAAGAGGGATTCCTGCGTTCGGAAACGTCCCTGATTCAGACGATCGGCCGTGCAGCGCGAAATTCCGAGGGGCATGTTATCATGTATGCAGATTCGATCACGGATTCGATGCGGGAGGCGATCGAGGAGACGGAGCGAAGACGCGCGATTCAGCAGGCGTACAATGAGGAACATCACATCACGCCGACGACGATCAAGAAAGCTGTCCGGGATCTGATCACGATCTCGCAGGCAGCCGAACCGGTGACGAATAAGGTAACGAAGGATCTGGAATCGATGGATCGCCAGGAATTAGAAAAACTCGTAAAGGAACTGACGAAGAAGATGAATCAGGCGGCAGCCGAGCTGAATTTCGAGGAAGCGGTCGTGCTGCGTGACCGTATGGTGGAGGTCAAGAAAATGTTGCTGGATTTGGAAAATTCGTAAATCAGAGGGTGATTGGTATGGAATATGGCGCGCTGATGGAGATGGCGGTCCGGGCGGGGGAGATCATGCTGGCGAGTGGAGCGGAGGTCTACCGTGTGGAGGACACGATTCACCGTATTTTAAAGCATTCAGGGATTGCACGGGCAGATGTGTTTGTCGTGACGACGGGGATCGTGGCGACGATTGCGGATGCATCACTTCCGCCGCTTACCTTGGTAAAACGGGTGGAAAACCGGGCAACGAATTTGAACCGCATCTATCAGGTAAACAATGTTTCAAGGGAATTTTGCAGCGGAAAATTGTCTGTCGGGGAGGCGCAGGAACGACTGGATCGGATTGCTAATACGACATTATATGGATTCTGGAAGAAATGCATTGGCTATGCGGCAACGACGGGATTTTTTGCGGTGATGTTTGGAGGCGGTCCGGGCGAATGCCTGGTGGCGGCTGTCGTGGGAGTTGTTCTTGCGTTTGTCCTGCGGGCGGCGTCCAACCTTATGCTGAATGATTTCTGTCAAAATGCACTTGGCTCGTTTGCGCTGGCGGTTGCGGCGTATCTGCTGCGCCGTGGGGCATTTCTGGGAATGAGCCTGGATGTAGTGATTATCAGCGCAATCATGCCGCTGGTGCCTGGGGTCACATTTACGGCGGCAATCCGCGATACGCTGAATGGAGATTACAGTTCGGGAGTCGCGCGGATGGCGGAGGCAGTCGTGGTGGCGCTGGCGGTTGCGTCGGGCGTCGGTCTGGCGATCGTGGCAGTCCGGCTGGCGGGAGGATCGGTATGACAGAGATGATAAGAGAATTGATGATCCAGAGCGTGGGGGCATTTCTGGCGGTTTTTGGTTTTTCCCTGCTGGTCGATATGCCGCGGAAATATCTGGTTTATGCGGGCATTACCGGAGGTGCCGGATGGCTGGCGTACCTGGTATCGATGCAGGTGGGAACCTCGCAGGTGGCGGCGGCATTTTTTTCCAGTCTGGCAGCGGCTCTGCTGAGCCAGGTATTTGCACGCGTGTTAAAAGCGCCCGTCACGATCTTTCTGGTGGCAGGAATCCTGCCGACGGTGCCGGGCGCATCGATCTACCGGAGCGTCTATTTTCTGATACAGGGACAGACAAAATGGTACAATTTTTATCTGATCCAGACGATCCAGATAGCGGGGGCGATGGCGGTTGCCATCTTTATTGTGGATTCACTGTTCCGTCTGCTCCGGAATAAAGCGTCGTAGTGGAACTGGGCGGCAGGTAGAGACAGCCCTGAATCCTGCTAAAATAATAAATATGATCTGACAGGCGGTCTTCAGCGGGCACATCCGACTGATTGATCGCCTGAACCATTTCATTGAGTTCTTCCGGCGGAAGAGAGACGCTGCTGGGAGTGAGAAGCACTTCATGGATGCTGGACGGAAGGATAATCAGATCTTCGCCCAGGCTTTCGGCAAACTCTTTTAAGACGCGGGGATAGAGCATGCAGGCAGCGCCGTTGATGCCGCGCGAATTTGTCAGAACGTAGAGAGCGACCGATGGAAGAGCTTCCGTTTCAACGATGTCCTCCATTTCGAGCTGATTGAGGGTGGATTCGATGGAGTTGATGTGGTACGGCAGCATGCGAGGTGTATTTTCTTCCGCCAGTATGCCGAGCTCTTCCAGAGAAATATCCCACAGGGCAAGATGGTCGCTGTGTACCAGGGTCGTCATCTGCCCCTCCTCATTGTCAGTGAGGATCAGATAGAAAACGATCGCCAGATCGAGATACGGAATATGCGGGACGTGGGAGAGAAGCACCTTATTTTTAGCGGCGTGGATCAATTTGTAGGCAATCCGGCCGCGTACGGCATCAAAATCACGCAGTTCCTCGCAGATATCCTCCGAAAATCCTGGATTTGTCTCATACACCATCAGGATCTGATCGGTAATAATGGAGAGCGGCATCCCTTCCTCCGCTTCATTATAGTAGGCGTTCAGATAGACAGTCGGTGATAACCGTGAGCCAGGTTTCGTAAAGCTCAGCCCGTCGAGCATTAGTCCATTATTTTTCAGAACCCGCCGCAGGGAGACGTTGGCTTTTTTGTTGAGGCGCGTCTGCACCATCGACTGGATTGTTTTCAAAAAAGTTTCATAGACCATAGAGTACCTCCTGAAATAAAATTGCAGATAGGGGATGTCCGCTTGCTCATGTAGGTTATGAATTTCAGCAAGATGAGAAACAGTTTCCCCGTGTGAATAAGTTTTAAGGAATCAAATCAAGAAGCAGTCATGAAGTTTGAGATGTGAAGAAAGATTGCTTAGTGATTAAAAAATAAATAAAAAGTTCAGAGTTTTAGCGTTTACCTTTTGAGTGCGTAAGTATGAAAATGGTCATGGAAATCATCGAAAAAACTGAACGTGAGAATCGCAGGAACCAGTAAGATGTGAAAAAATTGCCTGCATATAAAGAAGCAGGTGCCAAATGCACCGATATCATGATTATACTGGAAAATGGGAAGATTGGCAAGAAAAATAACAGGGAAAAAAGTGAAGTTCTGGTTGCGGATTGTTACTGTACACGGGTAGGCACTTTTGGAACCGAAAGTGCCGTAAGAAAACGTGGTGGCAGCAGGAATTTGCCGTATTTAAATGCGAAGCCACGGCAAATTCCGTTACTGGACACGTATGCGTGTACAGTAACTGCGGATTTGTTGCTGTTCACGCATACGTTCCCAGTAACAGTTTGCATGACGCTCATAATGTGTGAACGATGGTAAATAAAGAGATAAGATGGCGCGACTGCGAGATAAAAACTAATAGCTGGCATTCGTGGTGGAAATAAAACTGAAAAATAACAAGAAAATACAAAATTAGTATTGACAAAATGCGACATATGTATTAGAATAAAACCATCAAAAGAAACAAGAAATAAAACAAAAAAAGAAGGGAGCTGATTCCACCGAAAACATAAAACTGGTTCAATTTTTTAATAAAAAAATTGAACAAAGGAAAACCAAAATCAACAAGTAAAAATCAGTCAATCATCTATCATACATATTTAGAAACAGGATTCGGTTTAGTGATATGACGAGAAAGTATCATTAAAAAGAAGCGTTTTTTAAAAGAGAGATAGATAAGTGAAAAAAGAAAAAAATAAGATTGAACGATTCAGAAATTGTTGAAAAAGGAATCAAAATTGAATAAAGGAAAAGTTCAAAGAAAGAGGTATCATCCAATGGACGAGATAGTTTAAAGGGTATCGATAAAATGTCAATTTATCGATACCCTTTTTCTGGTTCATGGAAAGGCATCAAGAAGGATCTTTTCTTATATAAATATCAAATCCCCTGCAATTCAAACGGCGGCGTGTATTCTTCTTTTGCGCTGCTTTTTTCCTGCATAAAGCCCTGTGTGAGTCCCAGCTCAATCGCGGCATCGACGACTTTCTGGTATTCGTAGCTTGTGATGCGACGGTTGATTTCCGGATATCTGCTGCTCTGGTAGAAGGGGGTGTACTGGCTCATAAGGCTTACCAGAAAATGCCCCTCCGGGAGGTTGTCGTGAATCCAGTGGAGCAGGCGGATGGAATCGTCTTTGTGTTTTGGAAGAACCATATGCCGCAGGATCACGCCGCGCTTCATGAGCTGGCAGGCCTGGCCATTTTCGGAGAAATCTTCCAATACCAGCGGACCGGTGTGCTTGATCATCCGTTTGACTGCTGCGGAGGCGACCGGAAAATAGTCCGGGGCGGCGGAATAGCGGGCGGACAGTTCGGAAGAGTAATATTTTAAATCCGGCAGCCAGATATCGATATAGGGAGCCAGCGCATCAACCGCCTCCAGCGTCTCATAACCGCCGCAGTTGTAGACGATCGGGATGAAAAGCTGCGGTTTGACCCGTTTTAAGACGGGCAGTAGCGACGGAAGGTACTGCGTCGGCGTCACCAGATTGATATTGTGCGCGCCCTGTGCCTGCAGTTCCAGAAAAATTTCCTCCAGGCGCGTTCCGGAAATATCTTTTCCAAAGCCTTCGCTGCTGATCTGGTAGTTCTGGCAGAAACAGCAGCGCAGCGTGCAGCCGGAAAAAAAGATGGTACCGCTTCCGTGCAGACCGCTGATACACGGTTCCTCCCACGGATGAAGCGCCGCGCGTGCCGCCCGGATACCGGCAGGGCTGTGACACCAGCCCTGTTTTTTGGTGCGGTTGATCTGACAATTTCGCGGACAGCAATGGCAGCTTTCGTAAGAGTAGGCGGCTGGTTCAGAGAACTGGACAGGCGAGCCGGCACCTGAATTAGGGAGGGGAATATATGTGTTCATAGGTTTTGCTTCCTTCTATAAATTAAAGTAATCATTACAGTGCGGACTTATAACGAAGTAACCAACAGTTTTTTATAAGAATTTTTGTAAAGATAATTCCTTCAAAGCTTTTTTACATAGTTCAAATCTATGTTGAATCCGAAAAATCGATCGTTATAATGTATTTATTCTACTAAGAAAGATGAGCAGTGTCAAATGTGATTACATTTAATACGAAAGGGCTGGACTTTGCACTGACGGCACTGTTTGTAATGATTTTTACGGAACAGTGGATCGGACAGAAGCGCCATTGGTCGGCAGGGACTGTATTTTATATGATTCTGGTGCAGATGGTGTTTGTTTAGATGATGCGTGTTTTTGCCTCGCGTGCGTTGCCTTCGGAAACAGTGCTTTTTGTTTCAGATCCGGGTTTTCCCAGGATCTGGTTGATACATTTCCAGGCATCTGTCAGCCGGTCGAGGTTCCAGGTAGCGTTGGCAGGGCTGGTGGACGGCAGTTTGATTGCCTCAATGCCAGTCTGTTTACGGCAGAAGCGGTCGTACATTTTTCCGGACAGCCCGCCGTTTGTGTAAATCGCCTGGATGGAAGCGTGATCCAGGATAGAGGCGAGGTCGTTTGGAACAACATCGCGGATGGAACTGTCGCTGGATCCTTCGATGGAACAGCTATGGATGGTGTCCCAGACGGCGATGTGGTTCCGCAGCAGAAATTCCTTCTTTTCCTCGATGGAGGATGGAACGTCTTCCTTTCGCAGGCGCGCTAAGAGCTTCCAGAAACGATTCTGCGGGTGCCCGTAGAAAAAACAGCTTTCTCGGGATTTGACCGACGGAAAGGAACCGAGGATTAGGATGCGGGAGTCGGCGTCAAAAACAGGTGGGATTGGGTGGATGATGTGGGATGGCATGGTGGAATCTCCTTTTTGCGGATTATTGTTGTCAATTATAATAAATACGAAATCAATTTTCGACTTTGATCTGGCTTCATTTGGTACATGGACATGATACTCACGAACCCGCGCTATCGCGCTCTACCGCCCTGCTTCGCAGGGCGGTTCGTTCGTTAGTGGCGCAAGAAAAGAATATGTCTGCTTTACAGCCGCATTCTTTTCTTCTGCGCTTATTATACCATGACCACTAAATTCGTGAAACACCTCATTAAGTGGTCAGGTATATGTTCTCACTAGACTCGAAAATACCTCGTCAAGTGTTCACATTATATCATAGATCAAAAATGATAGAATGTTTTTTTGAAACTCCCTTTTTACAAAAGTGTGTCTGATGCATACTAACTCATAATTATACGAAATACCACACTTTTATTCATTTTCTATTCATTTCCGGCTAATGGGTATTCATTTTTACTCTAAGTTATCATGCAATTTATTAGAATGGAATTTTTGAAAGAGCCAGCACCTTGAATGGGCTGACTCTTTCAATGTCACCTGTAATTGACAAACTGGAATTGTTCTACTTCTTTATCTTTTTAATATCCTGATACAGCCCATATCCCAGAAACAGGATTCCAATAATAAACGCAATACCAGCCGCTATTGCTAAAAAAGGACCTACATATTCAAGACCTGCTGCAAATAAAGTGGCATTCCACGAAGCTACTCCACTCATAAATATCGCAGCAGAAATATATCGTGCAGAAATTAAAACTGCTGACATGAAACAGAAAATAGCACCTACAATTTTGTTTTCCATTTAAATCACCTCCAAATTCCGATTTTTCGTTCTCTGTGACTTCCCAATAAACGGGAATTTATCGTTTTATTCTGGTATAAAACTCTTTTTCATCTTGGTGATGAATATAGGCCCCATTTTTAATCTGCACACGCAAAGATGCCATATTATCCCTATGAACAGACATATATATTTCGTCTTCTTTAATAATGTGCCAGGCTTTTTCGATTGTCAATCTCAACCCTTCCGAGGCGTATCCCTTGCCTCTGAATTCTTTCTTTATTCCATATCCTATATGGCCTCCTCCGTTTGCAAGTGCAGGAGTAAGGTAATGACGCACGCGAAATAATCCTACTATTTTCTCATCATCCCATAAGAAAAAATCCGTTTCTGGAACCCATCCATCAGCCAGATCAATTCCCTTTTCAGCATTAATATAACCAGGTAATATTTTTATTTCAAATTCCTTTCTTGAACATCCAGACGCAAAATTCGTAAATCCATTTTCATTGGAAGGGGTATTAGTAATAAATTCGTATTCCTTTTCAATATCTTCCAAATTAGCTGATTTTAAGTACAACATAAAAAGCTGCTTCCTCCTATTTTTCTCAAAGAGTTCGGTCAATCCCGATTTGTATAACAGTAGTCTAACACACGTTGTTTAAAAATACTACAGCCAAGCCAATGTCTGTAATTTGCCCTAAAATTTCATTTTATGGAATTTGGACTACTTGATTTTCTAATTGCATACGCAATTCGTGAAATGTATCATTATACTGTTGATACATCAGACACACAAATGTAAATAGGGACTTTTTAAAAAGCAATTTTTCGAATAACTGTGACGAGGTAACTGTATCGGGAAGAGATACACAGCGGATAGTTTTGATGGCATTTCATATATGCAGAGAAAACACCTATATTTTATAAGGAGTTCACAAGTTTTTAATATTTTCACTTCTTGATTTATAGGCAATCTGCCACTATAATGGATAAGAGTACGCAGAAATTTGCGCGCTGATGGGGAAGAAAAGCGGGGCTGAAGCCGGATGAGAAGCAGATGCGGCAGATTTAGAGGGCTTTTGAGTAACCTGATGTGACAGATTCCGGATGTACAGTGACACAGAATGGAGAAAGTGTATGGATAATAAGGGAAACCAGAATAAAAATGGAAAAAATCCCCGCGGTCAGAATTATGCAGTGCTGATCATGACGATGCTGTTTACGCTTCTCTGCGTGGCGATGATGCACAACCTCTGGCAGGGCAGCCGCACGCACAAGATGCCGTACAGCGAGTTTAATCAGATGCTTAAGGATCACGAGGTAGAATCGGTTGTGATTGGCAATGGAAAGATTCAGATCACGCCGAAGGAAGATTCGAAGAAATATGGCGGCAGCCAGGGCAAATACGGAAATCTGGTAGGAATGGAGTACTACACGATTCCGATTAACGATCCAGATTTGGAGAAGAAGCTGGATGAAGCTGGTGTTACGACCTATGAACAGGCAGAAGTGGACGCGACAGGCAGTATTATCATGCTTCTGCTTGAGTGGGTGCTTCCGATTGCAGCGATGTTCGTCATTTTCAATATGATGATGAAGCGCATGGGCGGCGGAGGCGGCATAATGGGTGTCGGCAAGAGCAATGCCAAAGTATATGTACAGAAAGAGACCGGTGTTACATTCAAGGATGTGGCAGGCGAGGATGAGGCGAAGGAGTCTCTGACGGAGATTGTTGATTTCCTGCATAACCCGGGAAAATATACGAAGATTGGTGCGAAACTGCCGAAGGGTGCGTTGTTAGTCGGACCGCCAGGAACCGGTAAAACACTTCTTGCCAAGGCAGTAGCTGGAGAGGCGAAGGTTCCGTTTTTCTCTCTGTCCGGTTCGGATTTTGTGGAAATGTTTGTCGGCGTCGGCGCATCCCGTGTGCGTGACCTGTTCAAGCAGGCGCAGCAGTCGGCTCCGTGTATCATTTTCATCGATGAGGTGGATGCGATCGGTAAAAGCCGAGATTCGCGTCTGGGCGGCAACGATGAACGTGAGCAGACGTTAAACCAGCTCCTTTCGGAGATGGATGGATTTGATTCCTCCAAGGGTCTTTTAGTCATGGCGGCGACGAACCGCCCGGAGATTCTGGATCCGGCGCTGCTTCGTCCGGGACGTTTTGACCGCCGGATTATCGTGGATAAGCCGGATTTAAAGGGGCGTGTGCAGATTTTAAAGGTACATTCCAAGGATGTAAAACTGGATGAGACGGTTGATTTCGAGGAGATCGCGCTGGCGACATCCGGCGCTGTAGGTGCGGATCTTGCCAATATGATGAATGAGGCGGCGATCACAGCCGTTAAGAATGGCAGGAAAGCCGTTTCCCAGAAGGATTTATTTGAGGCAGTTGAGCTGGTTCTGGTTGGCAAAGAGAAGAAAGACCGCATCCTGAGCCAGGAAGAGCGCCGGATTGTTTCGTATCATGAGGTTGGTCATGCGCTGGTCAGCGCCCTGCAGAAGGATTCGGAGCCGGTACAGAAGATCACGATTGTGCCGCGTACCATGGGTGCGCTCGGCTATGTCATGCAGGTGCCGGAGGAAGAGAAGTACTTAAATACGGAGAAGGAAATCCGCGCGATGCTGGTCGGATTTTTAGGCGGACGTGCGGCTGAGGAGATCGTTTTTGATACGGTAACGACAGGTGCGTCAAATGATATTGAAAAAGCAACCCGGATCGCGCGTGCGATGGTAACCCAGTACGGTATGTCCAAGAAGTTCGGTCTGATGGGACTGGAAAGCCAGGAAAATCAGTACCTGAACGGGAGAACCGTCCTGAATTGCAGTGATATGACAGCGGCAGAGATTGACAAGGAAGTCATGCATATTTTGAAGGTTTCTTATGAGGAGGCGAAACGCCTGCTGAGTGAAAACCGCGAGGCGCTTGATAAGATTGCGGCGTTCCTGATTGAGAAAGAGACGATCACCGGTAAAGAATTCATGAAGATTTTCCATGAGGTAAAGGGAATCCCGGAGCTGGAGGAAAAGAAACAGGAAGGCGAGAGCCGGATTGAGATGCCGGAGGCTGCGAAGACAGGCGATGAGGTTCAGCCGATAAAGACTGCGGAAGAAACGAACGCGGAAAACTCACAGAACCAGCAGAAGCTGGAAGGAAAACCGGCGGATGAAGCACCGGCGGACGAAACACCGGAATCGGCAGAAGCTGTAGCAGCAGAGAGTCCAAATGAGGATGAGATGCGCGGTGGAAGCTCGTTCGACCGGAAATAAAAGTGATGTATAGCATAAAAGAAATATTTATACAGTAAATAGAACGGCTGTATTTCAGCAATGTGAATTCATATATTGAAAAATCGTAACTGTTCAGTAGGTCTGCGCATTTACTGCGCTGACCGTACGAAAACATGGGCTAGCAGGCAAAAATCCCATTGCCGTAGGCAATGGGATTTTTGCGCGTGACTGTGAAGGCACTGAACAGTTACGAAAAATCTATGAGTTCTGTTTTGCTGAGATACAGCCGTTATTTATATAGGATTATATCAATTACTGGTACAGGCGGTTGTGCTCATATACTGGCTCGGAGGTCAGTTCGATGCCGAGACGTTTGAAGGTCTTAATATCAACCTCCGACAGCATGACGGAGGTGTGAACCTGGCAGCCGCGCAGTTTTTCGAGCTGTTCCAGGGCGATCTGTGCGTGTTTGTTGGTAGCGGCGCACATGGACAGCGCGATCAGAACTTCATCGGTGTGGAGACGCGGGTTGCGGCTTCCGAGGTACTCGACTTTCAGCTTCTGGATCGGCTCGATCGCGATCGGGGAGATCAGGTGCTCATCGTGCGGAATATTGCCAAGTACCTTGACAGCATTCAGAAGCAGGGCAGCGGAAGCGCCGAGCAGGTTGGTTGTCTTTCCGGTAGCGATGGTTCCGTCCGGAAGTTCGATGGCAGCAGCCGGAGCACCGGTTTCTTCGGCGCGTTTCAGGGCAGCCGGAACAACCTTGCGCATATCGGTGGTCAGTTTTGCCTGCTTCATCAGAAGTTCGATCTTATAAACTTCCTCTTTGCCGACATCCTCTTTGACAACGCGGTTTAATGCCTGATAGTAGCGGCGCAGGATTTCCTGACGGGATGCTTCGCAGCAGGCTTCGTCGTCAATGATGCAGTTTCCTGCCATGTTGACGCCCATATCAGTCGGGGATTTGTACGGGTTCTCGCCGTAGATTCCCTCGAAAATAGCGCTCAGAACCGGGAAAATCTCGATGTCACGGTTGTAGTTGACCGTTGTTACACCATAAGCCTCCAGATGGAACGGATCGATCATGTTGACATCGTTTAAGTCAGCGGTCGCTGCCTCGTATGCCAGGTTGACCGGGTGCTTTAACGGGATATTCCAGATCGGGAAAGTCTCAAATTTGGCATATCCAGCCTTGACGCCGCGTTTGTTCTCGTGGTAGAGCTGGGAAAGGCAGGTTGCCATTTTTCCGCTTCCCGGTCCCGGCGCGGTGACAACAACGAGTGGACGTTTGGTTTCAATGTAATCATTTTTACCATAACCTTCATCGCTGACGATCAGCGGAACATTGCCCGGATAACCGTCGATGGTGTAGTGGCGGTAAACCTTGATGCCCATGGATTCGAGCTTGTGTTTGAAGACATCCGCAGTGTTCTGCCCGGAATAGTGGGTGATTACAACGCTTCCAACATAGAGTCCCTTGTCGGTAAAGGACTGAATCAGACGGAGTACGTCTACGTCGTAAGTAATGCCGAGGTCGGAACGTACTTTGTTTTTCTCGATATCCGCAGCACTGATGACGATGACGATCTCCGCCTGATCCGCTAACTGCAGAAGCATCCGCAGCTTGCTGTCAGGTGCAAAGCCCGGAAGAACCCGGGATGCGTGGTAGTCATCGAACAGTTTTCCGCCAAATTCGAGGTAGAGCTTATCACCGAACTGGTTGATACGCTCACGGATATGTTCCGACTGCATTTTCAGGTATTTGTTGTTGTCAAAACCGATTTTCATCTAATCCTCCGTTCTTAGTTTCGTCCCGCACAGAATACCGGTATCGCGGTGGGGGCAGATGCCGGTTTCCATCTGGTGGGATGAAAATCATATGTTTGTATGGATGATTGCGCCGCCAGGTCACAGTCCATGTCCGGCACAGACTGCCATTCGCAGTTGTTTATGTCGATGCTCTTTGTGTGAAATGAACGCAGCACAGCAGACCGCAAAGAATCACAATTAGTTCTATTATCCTACAAAAAAGTCTATTTGAGTAGAGGGAAAATAAAAAAAATTTAAAATCGGAAAAATGACGGATTTGGTTTTCGGAAATGTAATATTTTCTGGCGAAAATTTTTGTGTACAGGCGATGGGGATGGAGGAAAGAAAATCTGGATGTAAATTGATAAAAAACAGAAAAGGGCATACAAAATGTGATATAATGAGCGCAGAAGAAAAGAATGCGGCTGCGAAGCAGACATATTCTTTTCTTGCGCCATTAACGAACGAACAGCCATGCGAAGCAGGGCGGTGGAGCGCGATAGCGCGGATTCGTGAGTGGACGGGTGAGAATACGTTCTTATGATATAATGAGCGCAAGTGAGCCAGAAAGCTGCTTGCAGATTTAAGGCGAACGGCGAATCGTGATATAATGTGAACACTTAGCGAGATGTTTTAAGGAGGTATCAGCATTCATGCGGGAAATTCCAAAGCCGGGCGAGCGGTACCGGCATTTTAAAAATAAAGAATATCAGATTCTGGCGGTGGCAACCCACTCGGAAACGGGGGAAAAGATGGTTGTTTATCAGGCGCTCTATGGAGAATATGGCGTCTGGGTTAGACCGCTTTCTATGTTTATGGAAGAGGTAGATCGGGTAAAATATCCGGAGGCGGCGCAGAGATACCGGTTTGAGCGGATTGCGGCGGGTCCGTGGGAAAATTCGAAACAGCAGGAAATAAGGACAACCAGAACGACTCATGTCGTAAATGAAGGTGTACGCCGTTCGAAAATGTCTGACGCAGCCACTCATTCCTGGGACATACCGCAGGAGGAACCGGAGCTGCATCCGCTTGTGGCAGAATTTCTGGATCAGGAAACGACCGAGGGCAGGCTGGAAGTGCTCCAGAGAATGAGCGGCAAGGTGGACAAGCGGGATCTCGACAGTCTCTGCTTCTGTCTGGATATGAATCCGGTCGGTGGAAGCGTGGAGGAAGAGTTGGACGCGATCCGTCAGTGCATCCGGATGCAGCAGAGGTACGATGCACCGCGTCTGCGGTATGGAAAGTGAGCGGCTGTCTGGCAGAAGAGTCTGGGTGACTGTTCACGGGTAGGCACTTTTGGAACCGAAAGTGCCGTAAGAAAACGTGGTGGCAGCAGATTAGAAAACAGGATGGTTTGAGATGTTTCAAATAGAAGAAGAACTGAAAAAACTGCCGGGGCAGCCGGGTGTTTATATTATGCACGATGCGAAGGACGCGATCATCTATGTCGGCAAGGCGATCAGCCTGAAAAACCGAGTCCGTCAATATTTCCAGAGCAGCCGGGATAAGACGGCGAAGATCAGGCAGATGGTCTCGAAGATAGCACGTTTTGAGTATATCGTGACGGATTCGGAGCTGGAAGCGCTGGTGCTGGAGTGCAACCTGATCAAAGAGCACCGCCCACGCTACAATACGATGCTCAAGGATGACAAGACGTACCCGTACATCAAGGTGACGGCTTCGGAGGAGTACCCGCGGATCTTGTTTTCACGCCAGATGAAAAAGGATAAAAATAAGTATTTTGGTCCTTTTACGAGCGCGGGAGCAGTCAAAGACACAATCGAGCTGATTCGGAAGATATACCGGATCCGGGCGTGCAGCCGGAAGCTGCCGCAGGATATGGGAAAGGACCGTCCGTGCCTTTATTACCATATTCACCAGTGCGACGCGCCATGTCAGGGGTATATTTCACTGGCAGATTATCAGAAATCGGTGAAGCAGGCGGTCGGGTTTTTAAATGGACAGTATGAGCCGGTCATGAAATATCTGGAAGAAAAGATGAGGACGGCGTCCGAGACGATGGAGTTTGAGAAGGCGATTGAGTACCGGGATCTGCTTGACAGTGTCAGAAAGGTGGCGCAGAAGCAGAAGATTACGAGCCAGAGCATGGAAGATCGGGATATTATCGCGATGGCGAAGGATGAGCGCGATGCGGTTGTGCAGGTGTTCTTCGTGCGCGATGGCAAGCTTATTGGGCGGGAACATTTCCATATGAACCTGACCGGCTCGGAGAGCAAGGCAGAAATCTTAAACAGCTTCGTCAAACAGTTTTACGCGGGAACGCCGTTTGTGCCGCATGAGATCTGGGTGCAGGAGGAGTTAGAGGACGCGGAGGTTATCGCCAGCTTCCTGACGGCGCGCCGGGGACAGAAGGTGCGCTTTGTCGTGCCAAAGATGGGCGAGAAAGAGCGGCTGGTCGAGCTGGCAAAGAAGAATGCGAAGATGGTGCTCTCCCAGGATAAGGAGAAGATCAAGCGCGAGGAGCTCCGGACGATCGGAGCGATGAATCAGATTGGCTCGTGGATCGGGCTTTCGGGAATCAAGCGGGTAGAAGCCTACGATATTTCCAATATCAGCGGTTTTGAGTCGGTCGGTTCGATGATTGTCTACGAAAATGGACGTCCGAAACGCAATGATTACCGCAAATTCCGTATCCGGACGGTGCAGGGACCGAACGATTACGCTTCGATGCGCGAGGTGCTGCTGCGGCGGTTTTCCCATGGTCTGGAGGAGACGAAGAAAATGCAAGCCGAGGGCGGCGATCTGGCGATGGGAAGTTTTACGCGTTTTCCAGATCTGCTGATGATGGATGGCGGACGTGGACAGGTTAATATCGCGCTGGAGGTATTAAGAGAGCTTCAGCTGGAAATCCCGGTCTGTGGCATGGTAAAGGATGATAACCACCGGACGAGGGGATTGTATTATCAGAATGTGGAAATTCCAATCGATCGCCATTCGGAAGGATTTCAGCTGATCACCCGGATTCAGGACGAGGCGCACCGGTTTGCGATCGAGTACCACCGGAGTCTCCGGGGCAAGGAGCAGGTGCGCTCCGTGCTGGATGATATCAAGGGCATCGGACCAGCGCGCCGTAAGTCTCTGATGCGGACGTTCAAGACGATCGAAGCAGTCCGGGAGGCGAGCGTGGAGGAGCTGGAAGCTGCGCCACAGATGAACCGGGCAGCCGCTGAGGCAGTCTATATATTTTTCCGTGATGACAAGCAGGGGAAGATGTGATAGGATGTAGACAATAGTAAAAATAAAAGGAGACAAAAGTATGGGTGGAGTGACGATAACAGAACTGATCGATAAGATGGGGCTTCGCAATATGACGCCGGAGCTGGAGACGGACAATGTTATGCTGGTGCATGCGGATGTGAACCGACCGGCATTGCAGCTGACTGGATTTTTCGACCATTTTGACAAGGACCGTGTGCAGATCATCGGTTATGTGGAAAATGCGTACATCTCGACCCTGACTCCGCAGCGCCGCCGGGAAATGTTTGACAAACTGCTGTCTTCGGGTATACCATGTCTGGTATATAGCCGCGGCATGGCACCGGAGGAGGAAGTGCTGGAGCTGTGTAACCATTATGGGGTTCCGTGCATGGTATCGGAGAAGACGACTTCGGATCTGATGGCGGAGATCATCCGCTGGCTGAACGTCAAGATGGCGCCGATGATCAGCATTCACGGCGTACTGGTCGATGTATTTGGCGAGGGTGTCCTGATTATGGGCGAGAGCGGTATCGGCAAGAGTGAGGCAGCGCTGGAACTGATTAAGCGCGGTCACCGTCTCGTCAGCGATGATGTGGTCGAGATCCGCCGCGTCAGCGATGAAACCCTGATCGGTTCGGCACCGGATATTACCCGTCATTTCATCGAGCTTCGCGGTATCGGCATTATCGATGTCAAGACGCTGTTCGGTGTAGAGAGCGTAAAGGATACACAGTCGATTGACATGGTAATCAAGCTGGAAGAGTGGGATAAGGACAAGGAGTATGACCGCCTTGGCATGGAAGATCAGTATACCGAGTTCCTTGGCAACAAGATTGTATGCCATTCAATCCCGATCCGTCCGGGACGTAACCTGGCAATCATCGTAGAGTCGGCGGCAGTCAACTATCGTACCAAGAAGATGGGATATAATGCGGCGAAAGAACTGTACAAGCGGGTACAGGCGAACCTGGCAAGAAGAGATTAATGGAACGCTTCACGCAGTCTGATTCGTGTGATTTAGTGCGGAAATCCCGACTTGCAAGGGATGGAGCCGTTATGAAATGAATAAAGGAAAATAGATATGTCTAATTTTTATCAGAAACTTTGTGATGCCATCGGCGCTGCTTTCGTGCGGGAGCAGGAGCCGATGAGCGCACATACGACCTTTCGGGCTGGTGGACCAGCCCGCTATTTTGTGACCCCGGAGGGCGAAAAAGAGCTGGCGGCAGTGCTGGCGGCGTGCCGGGAGGCAGAGAAAGCGTATTACATATTAGGAAATGGAAGCAATCTGCTTGTCAGTGATGCGGGCTATCCGGGCGTGATGATCCTTCTGGGAAGCCAGTTTACAGAGGTGGTTCGTCCGGAGAGCGAACCGGGCGTCTATGAGCTGGGCGCCGGTGTGCTGCTTTCGCGTGCCGCCAGGGAGGCGCAGAAAGATGGAATGACCGGATTTGAGTTTGCAGCCGGGATTCCTGGAACCGTGGGCGGCGCGGCGGTCATGAATGCGGGCGCTTACGGCGGAGAATTAAAGGATGTGCTGGAATCTGTGCGCGTGATGACGCCGGACGGCGAGGTAAAAGAGCTTAAAACGGAAGAACTGGATCTGGGTTACCGCCACAGCTGCATCCCGGAGCGCGGATATATCGTTTTATCGGCGCGGATCCGTCTGGAGAAAGGTGATCCGGAAGCGATCCGGGTGCGGATGGATGAACTGGCAGCCAAACGGCGGGAAAAACAGCCGCTGGAATATCCGAGTGCCGGAAGCACCTTTAAGCGCCCTGAGGGCTATTTCGCCGGAAAATTGATCGAAGATGCCGGACTTCGCGGCTATCAGGAGGGCGGCGCACAGGTGTCGGAGAAACACTGTGGTTTCGTTATCAACCGCGACCATGCGACGGCTTCGGACATCGCGGGGCTGTGTGGGACGGTGCAGAAGCGCGTGTATGAGCAGTTTGGGGTGAAACTGGAGACGGAAGTAAAGATGCTGGGCTTTTAAGATATAGATATATAGAGTATGGAAAAGGGAGGAACAATATGCGGCTTGTGATCGTAACCGGTATGTCGGGAGCCGGAAAGACGGCGGCACTGAAAATGCTGGAGGACATGGGATTTTACTGTGTTGACAATCTCCCGATCCCGCTGGTGGGAAAATTTGCGGAGCTGGTGCAGAGCAGCAGCGGGGAGGTAAGCTGTGCAGCGTTGGGAATCGATGTCCGCAGCGGCGACGAGCTGGCACAGCTGGAGGGAACACTGAATGATTGGAATAACATCCAGTTTCCGTATGAGATCCTGTTTCTGGATGCCAGCGATGAGGTGCTGATCAAGCGATATAAGGAAACGCGCCGTTCCCATCCGCTGGCAGGAAAAGAGCGGCTGGACCGCGGTATTGCGAAAGAGCGCCTGAAACTCGATTTCCTGAAAAAGCGGGCGGACTATATTCTGGACACCAGCACGCTTCTGACGCGGGAGCTCAAGGCGGAACTGGAACGGATTTTCATGGGGCGCGAGCGCTTTTCCAGCCTCTTTGTGACGATCTTAAGCTTTGGCTTTAAATATGGGATTCCGTCGGACGCGGATCTCGTGTTTGACGTCCGTTTTCTGCCGAATCCTTATTATGATGAGAATTTAAGAAGCCATACCGGCAATGAGAAGGCGGTGCAGGACTTTGTGCGCCGCGGCGGGACGGCAGACGTATTTTTGGATAAACTCTATGACATGATTGACTTCCTGTTTCCGTACTATGTAAAAGAAGGAAAGAATCAGCTTGTCATAGCCGTAGGATGTACCGGTGGAAAGCACCGTTCAGTTACGGTGGCGAACCGGCTCTATGAGCGCCTCAAGGAGCACTCGGAAATAGGGCTTAAACTGGAACATCGGGACATAGAGATGGATAACCGGACAAAAGGGTAAACGGAGGTAGAGAACTTTGTCATTTTCAGCCCGGGTAAAGGAAGAGCTGTCGCATCAGCTGAGCAAGGCGAGGCACTGCCAGATTGCAGAGCTGGCGGCGATTTTGAGCCTTTGCGGTAAGATTCATATCGATGAAGAGGATCATTTCAGTATACGGATCCACACGGAAAACGTAGCGGTTGCACGAAAATACTTTACATTATTGAAAAATACATTTAATATTAAGGCGGACATTTCGATCCGGCGCAATGCATTTTTAAAAAAGAGCCGTTCTTATACGCTTCTGGTGCGCGATCACGAAAACGCACTCCGGGTGCTGGAGGCGGTCAAGATGGTGGATGCGCAGGGAAATGTCGGGGAAAACCTTTCGGTGGTGCGGAATCTGGTGATTCAGAATGCGTGTTGCAAGAAGGCATTTATCCGGGGCGCTTTTCTGGCAGCCGGATCCTTAAGCGATCCGGAGAAATTTTATCATTTTGAGATCGTATGCGCGTCGCTTGAAAAGGCGGTGCAGCTTCAGAATGTGATTCTGACATTCGACATCGATGCGAAAATAGTTGTCAGAAAGAAGTATTATGTGGTATATATAAAAGAAGGCAGTCAGATTGTGGAACTTCTGGGGCTGATGGAAGCGCATGTGGCATTGATGGAGCTGGAAAATATCCGGATCCTGAAAGAAATGCGAAACAGCGTCAACCGTCAGGTCAACTGCGAGACTGCCAATATCAATAAGACTGTTTCGGCGGCAGTCAAGCAGCTTGCGGATATCACATACATCCGTGATACGGTCGGGCTGGATTACTTGCCGGAGCTTCTTTCAGAGGTAGCACAGGTCCGTCTGGAGATGCCGGATGCGACCTTGAAGGAATTGGGGGAGAATCTGAGTCATCCAGTTGGAAAATCGGGAGTCAATCACAGGCTCAGAAAGATAAGTGCAGTAGCTGAAAGTCTCCGCGAAGAGCGGGGCGAGTAAAGTTAGGTTATTGTTCACAGGCAGGAATTTCCCGGATGGAAAATTCCGTGCGATACAGTAGTGGCAGCGGATTTTGCCGTTTTTTTCGAGCGGGGCTCGATGAGGAGGATATTATGACAAGTAAGGAAATCAGAATTGGTTTGAGTTCAGGTCTGGAGGCACGTCCGGCGGCGATGCTGGTGCAGGTGGCAAGCCAGTATGAGAGCAGCATCTATGTGGAAAGTGAAGAAAAACGCGTCAATGCAAAGAGCATCATGGGCATGATGACGCTGGGATTGGCAGAGGGCGCGCACGTAAAAGTAACGGCTGATGGCAGCGACGAGGAGAGTGCGATCGAGGGAATTGAGAAATATCTGAGCAATCAGTAGAAATCCAGATTTCTGACCGTTTTTCGGAAAGAGACAGGGGACGCAACAGTTAAACAAGAGCTTTGATAGACGAGGGGGTGTCGTTTCGCGGGAAACGGCAGTCCCTTAAAAGATCTGAATGGGAGGAAAAAGGTGGCATTTACACATCTGCATGTGCATACAGAGTACAGTCTGCTTGACGCATCGAGTAAAATAAAAGAACTGACCGCCCGGACGAAGGAACTGGGGATGGACAGTCTGGCGATTACCGACCACGGCGTCATGTACGGCGTGATCGATTTTTACCGGGCAGCCAGAGAAAATGGGATCAAGCCGATCATCGGCTGTGAGATCTATGTGGCGCCCGGATCGCGTTTTGACCGGGAGGCGGGAAGCGGCGAGGATCGCTATTATCATATGATTCTGCTGGCGGAAAATAATACCGGCTATCAGAATCTGATGAAGATCGTCTCCAAGGGCTTTGTCGAGGGATTTTATTATAAACCGCGTGTGGATGACGAGGTGCTGAGAACCTACCATGAAGGCATTATTGCACTCAGCGCGTGTCTGGCGGGCGAGATCCCGAGGTATTTGTCGAGAGGCATGTATGAGGAAGCGTGCAAGTCGGCGCAGAAATACCGCGATATCTTTGGACCGGACAATTTCTTTCTGGAATTGCAGGATCATGGCATCCCGGCGCAGCGGACGGTCAACCAGGGCTTGATGCGGATGAGCCAGGAACTGCAGATTCCGCTGGTGGCGACGAACGACTGCCACTATATTTATAAAGAAGATGTGGAATCGCACGATATTTTGCTCTGTATCCAGACGGGCAAAAAAGTCACGGACGAGAACCGGATGCGCTATGAGGGCGGGCAGTTCTATGTCAAATCCGAGGAGGAGATGCGTGCGCTGTTTCCGTATGCCCAGGAAGCACTTGACAACACGCACAAGATCGCCGAGAGATGCAATGTCGAGATCGAGTTTGGCGTGACGAAGCTGCCGCAGTATGATGTCCCGGACGGATATACGTCCTGGGAATATCTGCAGAAGCTCTGCGGGGAGGGCTTTCACAAGCGCTACCCGAACGACGATGGGACGCTGCGGGAGCGCCTGAGGTATGAGCTGGACGTTATCCATTCGATGGGATATGTCGATTATTTCCTGATTGTGTGGGATTTTATCCATTTTGCAAAATCAAACGGTATCATGGTCGGTCCGGGACGTGGTTCGGCAGCGGGCAGTATCGTCGCGTACAGTCTGGAGATCACGGACATCGACCCGATCCGCTATCAGCTGATTTTCGAGCGTTTCCTGAATCCGGAACGAGTTTCCATGCCTGATATCGACGTCGATTTCTGTTTCGAACGGCGTCAGGAGGTGATCGACTATGTCGTGCGGAAATACGGAAAAGACCGCGTCGTGCAGATTGTTACCTTCGGTACGCTGGCGGCAAAGGGTGTCGTCCGCGACGTGGGGCGCGCGCTCGATATGCCGTATGCACAGTGTGATGCGATCGCAAAAATGATTCCGGGTGATCTCGGCATGACGCTAGACAAGGCGCTCAAAGCCAGTCCGGATCTGCGTGAGGCGTATGAGTCGGATGATTCGGTCAAATATCTGATCGACATGAGTAAACGTCTGGAGGGGCTGCCGAGACATACCTCCATGCATGCGGCGGGCGTTGTCATCAGCCGTGCGGCGGTCGATGAGTATGTGCCGTTGTCCAGGGCATCTGACGGTTCGATCACGACCCAGTTTACGATGACGACGCTGGAAGAGCTGGGACTTCTGAAAATGGATTTCCTGGGTCTTAGAACCCTGACGGTTATCCAGAATGCGGTTCGCCTGGTGGAGAAAACGACCGGAAAACCGCTTGATATAGATAAGATCGATTACAACGATAAAAAGGTGCTGGATTCGATTGGAACCGGCAAAAATGACGGTGTGTTCCAGCTGGAGAGTACCGGCATGAAAGGATTCATGAAAGAGTTAAAGCCGGAAAACCTGGAGGATCTGATCGCCGGTATTTCCCTGTATCGTCCGGGTCCGATGGATTTCATTCCACGTTATCTGAAAGGCAAAAATGACAAGGCTTCGATTGTCTATGAGTGCCCGCAGTTAGAACCGATTCTGGCGCCGACCTATGGCTGTATCGTCTATCAGGAGCAGGTTATGCAGATCGTGCGCGATCTGGCTGGCTATACCTGGGGACGAAGCGACCTGGTGCGCCGTGCGATGGCAAAGAAAAAAGCGGCAGTCATGGAGAAAGAACGCCAGAATTTCGTCTACGGAAATGCACAAGAGGGCGTAAAGGGCTGTATTGCGAATGGGATCGACGAGAAGACGGCGAACCATATTTACGATGAGATGATCGATTTTGCGAAATACGCCTTCAACAAGTCGCACGCGGCGGCGTATGCGGTTGTCTCCTACCAGACGGCATATCTGAAATATTACCATCCGGTCGAATTCATGGCGGCGCTGATGACCTCGGTCAAGGATAATGTTACGAAGGTATCGGAATATATCATGAGCTGCCGTCAGATGGGTATGAAGATCATGCCGCCGGATATCAATGAGGGCGAGGGCGGCTTCTCTGTTTCGGACGGCGCGATCCGCTATGGTTTATCGGCGATCAAGAGTATCGGTCAGTCGGTGGTGGATGAGATTGTGCGGGAGCGGACCGAACATGGAAAATTCCGCTCGCTGGAAGATTTCATTGACCGGATGTCGGGCAGGGAGGTCAACAAACGCACATTGGAAAGCTTTATCAAATCCGGTGCGATGGACGGGCTGCCGGGAACCCGCAAGCAGAAATGTATGGTCTGCGGTTCGATGGTCGATCAGAAGAATAAAGAGAAGAAAAATACGATGGAAGGGCAGATGTCACTCTTTGATTTTGCAGCGGAAGAGGACAAGAAGAGTTTTCAGATCACATTTCCGAATGTCGGAGAGTATTCGAGGGAAGAATATCTGGCATACGAGAAAGAAATGCTGGGCGTCTACGTCAGCGGGCATCCGCTGGAGGAATATATCGGCACCTGGGAGAAAAATGTGACGGCGAAGAGCTCCGATTTTGTTGTGGATGAGGAGACCGGTTCGGCGGTGGTTCACGATGGCGCGTATGTGACGATCGGCGGAATGATCACCGAGAAAACGGTTAAGACGACCCGGAATAACAAAATGATGGCGTTCCTGACGGTGGAAGATCTGGCGGGAAGTGTGGAAGTGCTGGTATTCCCGAAGGATTATGAAAAACGGCGCGATATGCTGATAAAGGATGAAAAAGTCTTTATCCGCGGGCGCGCATCGGTCGGCGATGAGCCGGTCGGAAAACTGATCTGCGAGCAGATTATCCCATTTTCGCAGGTGCCGCGCGAGCTGTGGATTCAGTATGCGGACAAGGATGCGTATCTGGCGGGAGAGAAAGAACTTCTCGACCTCCTGAAAACAAGTGATGGAAATGACACCGTGATCATTTACCTGGGACGTGAGCGCGCGAAAAAGGTTCTGCCGCGCAACTGGAATGTGCGGGCAGGCGAGGCGCTGGTGACGACGCTTAGCGAGATGCTGGGCGAGAAGAACGTCAAGGTGGTGGAGAAGCCGCTGGGGAAGATTTCTTCATAAGTGTTAAAATTTGCATTGGACATTGAAAGCTTTGGTAACTGGGCACGTATGTGTGAACAGTAACACGCTTTGGCGACATGTTAAAAAAATATCATAAAAAATCTTGAAATGACCTATAAAATGAATTACAATAAAATTGTTTGAAAATTGTGGTAGCACGCAGTGCAGAACAATTTGGTATCAGAAGGGTCAAAAGATTCGAAAATAAAACGGCTGGTTCACGGTTGGGGATGTGAAGCGGAAAGCCTTAGGACGGAGGAATAAGCGATGGCAAAAGAGGTTAAAACGATTGGTGTACTGACAAGCGGCGGCGATGCGCCGGGTATGAATGCAGCGATCCGTGCAGTGGTCCGGACTGCGATCAACAAGGGCATGAAGGTAAAAGGTATCATGCGTGGTTACGCTGGACTTTTGCAGGAAGAGATTGTGGACATGGACGGAACCAGCGTGGCAGATACGATTGGCCGTGGCGGTACGATCTTATACACAGCCCGCTGTCCGGAATTTATGACCGAGGAAGGTCAGAAGCGCGGCGCAGAAATCTGCCGCAAGCACAACATTGACGGTCTGGTCGTCATCGGCGGCGATGGTTCCTACCGCGGCGCCGGAAAGTTATCCGCGCTGGGAATCAATACGGTAGGTCTTCCGGGCACGATCGATCTGGATATTGCCTGCACCGATTATACAATCGGGTTTGATACCGCGATCAACACGGCGATGGAGGCGATCGATAAGGTAAGAGATACTTCCACCTCCCATGAGCGCTGCAGTATCATCGAGGTTATGGGACGCCACGCGGGATATATCGCCCTGTGGTGCGGTATCGCTAACGGCGCCGAGGATATTCTGCTTCCGGAGCGGTACGATGGCAATGAGCAGATGCTGATCAACCGCATCATCGATAACCGGAAACGCGGCAAGAGACATCATATTATCATTAATGCCGAGGGCATCGGACATTCCGCGTCGATGGCGAAGCGAATCGAGGCGGCAACCGGCATCGAGACACGTGCGACGATCCTTGGTTATATGCAGCGAGGCGGCGCGCCGACCTGTAAAGACCGCGTCTATGCGTCCATCATGGGCGCCAAGGCGGTGGAACTGCTGGAAAAAGGAAAGACCAACCGCGTGGTAGCGTATAAGCACGGCGAGTTCCTGGATTTTGATATTCAGGAGGCGCTGAATATGAAGAAGGATATTCCGGAAGATCAGTATGAGATTAGTAAGCTGCTGATTCGTTAAGGAATTTGATGGCTGCTTGTGAGATGGGCTGGCATATGAACGGAGAACAGGCTTCTCAGGGATAAAGGGAGAGCCTGCTCTCCGTTCGTGCGTCAGCCCTGTTTGTGGGCAATGGAAAATGAAACAGATGGAGGTGCAAGAAAATGGCAGAAATGCAGAATCCCAATACAGATGGGGACTCCACCGTACTCTGCGGTGCGAATTCGTATGTGGAAAAATATTATCTGAATGAGCAGTTTTCGGGGCTGCCGGAGTCAATTAAGCAGGAATTGCAGATCATGTGTGTTATGTACACAGAGGACATCGGCGGTATTATTTTGCTGGAGTTTATGCCGGATGGCAGACTGCAGTTTAAGGTTGAGGCGGAGGAGAATGATTACCTCTTTGACGAGATCGGAAGCGCGCTTAAAATCAAGCAGTATCAGGCGGAGAAGCGTGAGCTGCTGGAATCGCTGGAGCTGTATTATAAGGTGAAGGTGCTGGGAATCCCGGCGGACGAACTGTTAGACGACGAGCAGATGGAACGGTATCAGGAAGATTAGAAATAAAATGAAGATTGGAAACGTAGAATTAAAAAATGCAATCGCCCTTGCGCCGATGGCAGGTGTGACGGATCTGCCGTTCCGTCTGCTCTGTAAGGAGCAGGGATGTGGTTTGATGTACACGGAGATGGTCAGCGCGAAGGCGCTTCTTTATAAGAACCGCAATACAAAGCCGTTATTAGAGACGCGGCCGGAAGAAGAGCCGGTTGCGGTGCAGCTGTTTGGCTCAGATCCGGAGATCATGAGCGAGATGGCGCTGCAGCTGGAGGAAGGACCGTATGCCATCATCGACGTCAACATGGGTTGTCCGGTGCCAAAGATTGTCAATAACGGCGAAGGTTCGGCACTGATGAAGGATCCGAAGCTGGCAGAGCAGATTTTGACGGCGATGGTAAAGAAACTTCATAAACCGGTTACGGTCAAATTCCGCAAGGGATTTAATGATTCGAATATCAATGCGGTTGAGTTTGCGAAGATGGCAGAGAGCTGCGGCGTGGCGGCGGTAGCCGTGCATGGACGGACGAGAGAGCAGTATTATTCCGGAAAGGCGGACTGGGACATTATCCGTCAGGTCAAAGAGGCAGTTTCAATCCCGGTCTGGGGAAACGGTGATGTATTTACACCGGAAGATGCCAAGAGAATGAAGGAAGAAACCGGCTGCGACGGCATCATGGTGGCGCGCGGCGCGAAAGGAAATCCATGGCTGTTTAAACGGATTCTCCACTATCTGGAAACTGGAGAACTTCTGCCGCCGCCGACTGCGGAGGAAGTAAAGAGGATGATTGTCCGCCATGGGACGCTTCAGACGGAATTTCGCGGCGAGGAGATCGCAATGCGGGAGATGCGTAAGCACGTGGCATGGTATACGGCAGGATTTCCACATTCGTCGGCGCTTCGCAATGATATAAACCAGGTGGAGACGCTGGAGGAGCTGGAACGGCTGGTGGATGAGAGAATTTAAGAGAAGGATGAATGTGTGGAATCAAAACGATGGTTGTGTTACATGGGTGGACGAAATCGGAAGGCACAGAAAAAGCACGAAAATGTAGGATTTTCCCTTGTTTTTAAAGCCATTATGGCACTTTGTGATTCTTGACATTACACCAAGAATCATGTATAATAGTGCGATGCAATTATTAGGGGATTCAATGATGAATCGATAGAAGGAAGGATAGCTGTCATGGCAGAAAAGAAGAACATTTTAACTTACACAGGATTGAAAAAGTATGAAGATGAACTTCATGATCTGAAAGTAAATAAACGCCAGGAGATCGCACAGAAGATCAAAGAGGCGAGAGAGCAGGGCGACCTGTCTGAGAACGCTGAGTATGATGCAGCAAAAGATGAACAGAGAGACATCGAGGCAAGAATCGTAGACCTTGAGAAACTGTTGAAAAACGCAGAGGTTGTTGTTGAGGATGAGATCGATCTGGATAAGATCAGCATCGGATGCCAGGTAAAGGTACTGGATGTCGAAGAGGATGAAGAGATGGAATTTAAGATCGTAGGTTCCACCGAGGCAAACAGCTTAGATGGTAAGATCTCCAACGAGTCTCCGGTTGGTCGTGCCCTGCTTGGCAAGAAAGCTGGCGAGACCGTAGACGTAGAGACACAGGCGGGCGTTATCCAGTACAAGATCCTGGACATCCAGCGAGTATCATAAAGAGACGAAGGAGTGAAAGAGAAAGTGGCAGAGCAGAATCAGCAGAATAAGAACGAGGAGAAGGACTTAAATCAGTTATTAAAGGTGCGCCGCGAGAAACTGAAAGACCTTCAGGACAACGGAAAGGATCCGTTCCAGATTACAAAATTTGATGTAACTGCACACAGCAGCGAGATCAAGGATAACTTTGAGCAGATGGATGGCAAAGAGGTTACGATCGCAGGACGTATGATGTCCAAACGTGTGATGGGTAAGGCATCTTTCTGCAATGTGCAGGATTTAAAGGGCAATATCCAGTCTTATGTTGCCAGAGACAGCGTAGGCGAAGAGGCTTATAAAGATTTCAAGAAGATGGATATCGGTGATATTGTCGGAATCAAAGGTACCGTATTCCGCACCAAGATGGGAGAGATCTCCGTTCACGCAGAGTCCATCGTACTGCTGTCCAAGAGTCTGCAGATTCTGCCGGAGAAATTTCACGGACTGACCAACACGGATATCCGTTATCGTCAGAGATATGTGGATCTCATCATGAATCCGGAAGTAAAAGACACCTTTGTAAAACGTTCTCAGATCCTCAAGGAGATCCGCAATTTCCTGGATGGACGCGGATTTATGGAAGTGGAGACCCCGATGCTGGTAGCGAATGCCGGCGGTGCGGCTGCACGTCCGTTTGAGACCCATTATAATGCTCTGGATGAAGATGTAAAACTGCGTATTTCTCTGGAACTCTACTTAAAGAGACTGATCGTAGGCGGCTTAGAGCGTGTTTATGAGATTGGCCGTGTATTCCGTAACGAGGGTGTTGATACCCGTCACAACCCGGAATTTACCCTGATGGAGCTGTATCAGGCATACACCGACTACGAGGGCATGATGGAACTGACCGAGAGTATGTTCCGCTACCTGGCTGAGAAAGTCTGCGGAAGTTCTGTCATCAGCTATAACGGCACTGTGATTGATATGTCCAAGCCGTTCGAGCGCATCACCATGATCGATGCAGTTAAGAAATACTCCGGCGTTGATTTCAACACCGTTAAAACTGACGAGGAAGCAAAGGCAATCGCAAGAGAGCACAATGTTGTATTTGAGGAGCGCCATAAGAAGGGTGATATCATCAACCTGTTCTTCGAGGAGTTCTGCGAGGAGAAGATGATTCAGCCGACCTTCGTTATGGATCACCCGGTTGAGGTATCTCCGCTGACCAAAAGAAAACCGTCCAATCCGGAGCTGGTTGAGCGCTTCGAGATGTATATCTACGGCCGCGAGATGTGTAACGCATACTCTGAGTTAAATGATCCGATCGATCAGAGAGAACGTTTCAAAGCACAGGAAGAGGCTTTTGCTGCTGGCGATGAGGAAGCAAATCATACGGATGAAGACTTCCTGAACGCACTGGAGATCGGTATGCCGCCGACAGGTGGTATCGGATACGGTATCGACCGTCTGGTTATGCTGCTGACCGATTCCCAGGCAATCCGTGACGTACTGCTGTTCCCCACAATGAAGTCACTGGACGCTGATAAGAAAGCTTCCAAGACTTCCGAAGCAGCTCCGGCAGAGGCTGAAAAACCGGTTGAAAAGATTGATTTTTCTAAGGTAAAAGTCGAGCCATTGTTTGAAGAAATGGTTGACTTTGATACATTCAGCAAGTCAGATTTCCGTGCAGTAAAGGTTAAAGAGTGTGTTGCAGTACCGAAGTCAAAGAAACTGTTACAGTTTACTCTTGATGACGGAACAGGCACAGACAGAACCATTTTAAGCGGTATTCATAGCTTTTATGAGCCGGAAGAACTGGTTGGAAAGACTCTTATTGCTATCACAAATCTTCCACCGAGAGCTATGATGGGCATTGACTCTTGCGGTATGCTCCTCAGTGCTATTCATGAAGAAGAGGGCGAAGAAAAGCTTCATCTTCTGATGGTTGATAACCACATTCCAGCAGGTGCAAAGCTCTATTAAGATGAGAAACTGAGCCTTGCGGCGGTGTGCGCTTGCGAACACCGACATAAGGCGAAAAACGCACGGAGACGCCAGTCGATGTGATGTAAAGATGTACCGTTTTACCGAATAGACGGGATGTACTTCATTTGATAAAAAACTAAAAAAACAGCGATTTACATCAAACTTACATCAATTGATGCAGAAATCGGTGCAAG